>ERZ795060.153-NODE-153-length-98941-cov-7.253696_pt1 | contig 98941 bp, 86 predicted proteins | sample MGYA00375144_ERZ795060 | MGnify/ENA primary metagenome ERZ795060 (study PRJEB30189, sample SAMN05720157) | activated sludge metagenome | isolation source: anaerobic digester from wastewater treatment plant | place: Japan | collected 2015-05-15 ...
CGATGGTAAACGCTGTCTGCAATGCCCGAGCGGAACGGATTGTGATGTATGCCAATCCGCGTGTTTTTTCCTGGTATGATTTTTGGGAGTCTTATCAGTTTGTCGGTGCCGAACAGGCCCTGCGCGACTGCTGGTTTTCTCAAACGGCTTATTGGATTTATGAAGACGTGGTGGCGGCCATTGAAGCGATGAACACCGGTTCGCAGCGGGTAGCCGATTCCCCCGTTAAACGTCTGATGGGAGTCAGTTTTCAGCGGCCGGTGTCCGATGTTTCAATGGTTTCTCCGTATCCGACGGGGAATCTTCCACGCGGTATCGGCGGGATTGGAGGCCTTGCCGCTTCAGCAATGGCCGACCCTCCGGCTTATGTTTTAGCGGGTTCGACCAGTCCGCTGGTCTCGCGTCCTTGGACGGGGCGGACCTGCAACGACGAAATGGATGTAGTCCATTTTGCTGTCTCGGTTGTTGTGGACAGCCGCTATACACAGGCGTTTCTGAAGGAACTGTGTTCCGCCAAGCCCCATGTTTATCGAGAGGGATTCAAGGAAAACGGCGAGCTCCGGCAGGCCCGCCATAATCAGATTACGATTCTTGCCAGCACCTTTTCCGCGGTCGATAAACAGAGTCTTCCTCATCTCTACTATCGGTACGGCACGGATGCCGTGATGCGGGTGGACCTGGTTTGCGAATATCTGTTTCTTCGAAAAGCGTACGATGAGATTAAGCCGGAACCGGTGAAGGTCCTTCTGGGGCAGTCCCAGCAGGGTGCGTCCTCTGTGCCGATGGGGCCGGGAGGATATTGAAAGGCCCCCTTTGCGGCGGCTTAAAGTGATGAAAACGGAATAAAGTGTGCACAGGATATTTTCATGAGCAAAAAACGAGAGAACTTTCTTGAGCAGCATTTCGATAAAATCATTCTTGCCGGAATCGGCCTGATCAGCATCGGGCTGCTGTGGCTGTTTATTTTTCGCAATCCGTTTGGTCCTGTGATCGACGGACGCAGGGAATCTCCCGGTTCGGCACAGACCAAGCTGGTTCAAAAGGCCGAGCGTCTTCGTGAAAAAATCGAAAGTCCTTCCGATGCCGTTGCAATGCCGCAGCCGGATTTTATTCCTTCTTTTGAACGGCTGCTCAGTTCCTCCATTCCTTCTCTGAATCCGCAGATTTATCCGATGCTTCCCGGCATTGGACGCCAGCCGATCGAGACGGACCGGGAATATGCCGTGCCGGAGATTCCTCCTCTCCAGGATATTCAGATGGCTTATATCCGTGCAGCGGCGTACGTTCCGACGGAAGAGATTACGCCGGAAATGCCGTATGACAATGTTCCGACTCAGATTGGAGATGTGGATTTCGTAACCGTGTCGGCACGGCTGGATGTCCGCCGGATTGTTCAGCAGTTTCAATCCGCCTTTATGGGATTGGGCGTCAGACCGGCCCACAGGGACCCTGTTTTAGCTGTACCAGTGGCCGCCCGGGTGGAACTGCAGCGAAGAGAACAGCTTCCGGATGGGACTTGGGGACCATGGGTGCGTGTGCCGGTTCCCCAGACGATTGCCTACAAAAAACTTTTTGACCAGCTGCCGGACCGTACCGAGGACCTGAGCGGAGGAGGCGTTTCCGTTCAGATGGAGCAGTTCAAGGAGCGAATTCGGCAGTCGTCTCTTCTGCAGCAGCGTGCGTATGATTTTGCTACATCCCGCTACCAGTACTGGATGCCGCCGCCTTTTTTGGAGGAGGCCCAGAAACTTCTCCAGCAGCAGCGGGATGAAGCCCGCCGGGCGGCTCAGCAGGCCGCCGGTGCCGGCGCAGCGGCAGCAGGGCGAGTAGGAGCAGGCGGGGGAGAAACTCCGTTTCCGGGGGCCGGGGGGCCGCGTCCGACTCAGCCGGGAAGACAGCCGCGTCCAGCTCGTCCGGAACAGCCGACGCGAGGACGTGAACCGGTTCGGCCCGGAGCAGGGGAAATGATGCCGGAGACGGCCGCTCCGACAGGGCCGGGAGGTGCTGTTCGTCCGGGTACTCGTCAGCGCACAATAGAAGACGTTTGGCGGGATTTTCAGAAGGAACTGCTGACAGATGACTGGTGGAAAAGAACGGAGCCGCTGCTGATTTGGGCTCACGATGATACGGTTCAGCCGGGCAAGACCTATCAATATCGTATTCGTGTGGGGATGTTTAATCCGATTGCCGGTAAGGACTGGTTTAAGGCGGAACAGCAGGAGTTCAAGAATCAGGTCGTTCTGTGGACGCCGTTTGCAGAAACAATCGCAAAGAAGAACGAGCCGTTAATCGCTTCGATTCCGAAGACCCTTCATATTTTCCCGATGGATATTTCCAAAACGAATCCGATAGCGGTCAATGTCCGGGTTTCCAAATATTATATGGGTCGCTGGAGAAGTCAGGATTTTGAGGTTCTTCCGGGTCAGACGATTGGGTCGGTTGTCGAGGTGAAAAAAACAACGACGTCTCCTGCAGAAGCCGGTGCGGGACTTGGAATGGAAGGAATGGCGCCTCCGCCTCCTATGATGGGCGGCGGAATGCCGATGCCTGCGGAAGGGGCGGGGATGATGGGGACAGCTGTCGGACCTGAAAAGATTGATTTTACGACTCCGTATCTTTATTTGGACCAGATTTCAGAAGTAGATTGGTCTGGGACGATGACGGCTCTGCGTCGGCGGGAGTTTGTGAGTATTCTCTATGCAAAGGAAGACGGTGTGCTTGAAAAACTGCCAATCCGTCAGCCGAACTGGTCAGCGGAGCTTCGGAAGAATTATCGAGATGTCCAAGAAGCGGAACGTGAGGCCGAAAATGAGGTTTTTGTAGGTCGGACTCCTCAACCGGGGCTGTCGCCGACTCCCGGCGGTTTTACACCGGGTGGGTTTACACCCGGCGGGTTTGCTCCGGGCGGATTTCCAACTCCAATGCCGCCCGGCGGAGTGAGAGGGGAGGGTTGATGTCTAATTTAGGGTTTTTAATTTTGTATTAAATATACCTCTTTCCTCTTTTTTGATTTTTAGAAAAAAAACATTTTTTATTGCTTTAAAAGTTTCTTTTGTTAAACTTGTATTAGTTGTAATAGTACAACAAGAAAGGAAACGTTTTGCAGATTACCATTGTTTCCAGTTCTGAACGGCCGGTTTATCAGCAGATAATCGACCAAATCAAACAGGAGATTGCTTCCGGACGGCTCCTTCCGGGTGAACAGCTGCCGACAATTCGCCAACTGGCTGTGCAGCTTGTTATCAATCCGAACACGATTGCGAAGGCCTACAAATATTTGGAGCAGGAAGGGCTCATAAATACCAGACCGGGCGGGGGTTCTTTTGTGTCCGAAATCTCCTCTCGACTCAGCGACTCGGCCAAGAAGGAAATTGTCTGTCAATTTCTGAAACAAGCGGCCGTCGAGTCCGTCCTTCTTAAGGTGGCTCCAGAACTATTGAAGGAGTGGTTTGAAGAAACCTTAAAAAACTACAATATCGATACACAAAGGAGATGAATTATGGACACGTATATTGTGCAGACGGAGGGGCTGGTGAAGTATTATGACGGCCGGGCTGTTCTGAAAGGAGTGAGTTTGAAAATTCCTCAAGGATGTATTTACGGTCTTTTGGGGCGAAACGGTGCCGGCAAAACCACGCTGATACGGATTTTGCTCGGCTTGGAAAGTCCGACCCGCGGGCCGGTATGAGGGCGTTGTTTATCCGTCCTCACAGTTTTATCGGGATTCTTCGAAGGTGTCGGCAGATGAGTCTTCCTTCGCAGATTTTTTCGGTCTTTTTGATGCTGCTGCCCTCGCTTTTCGTGGGTCTTTGGGTCGGGCTTTGCCTCCGCAGGAAGTCCCTTTCGCTCGGCGGCTCGTCCCGGGCTGCGCGCGGGTGGTTTGCGATGGGACTTTTGTTCGGGATACCTGCATGGATTACATTCAATCTGGTGCGGCCCAGAGAAAAAATGATTACTTGTCTGAATTGCGGTTCGCTGAGGCGGCCGGACCAGATGACCTGTCATGTCTGCCGGGCGGGGTGGGATTTCAAGGAACTGGAATCGCCGGATTGGTGCCTGGTGGAACCTTTGGAGGAGTCGGAGTCACCGGTTGGTCCTGCGATGTCAGAACGGCAAACGGATTTATAAAATATCCGGTTTAACGAGCCAGTTTACCTGCCAGAGGCCGTCATCATTTCGCCGCAGACAGACCACACCGGCTTTTTCGAAAAGCACGGGTTCGGCGTCTGCACTGCCGCAAAGCAGCAAACCGGCCAGCCGTGACAAAAACGGCAGGTGTCCGACAATCATCAGGTCGGTTTGGGCTTTTTCAATTTCCTCGGCAATCGGTTCCGGGTCGTCATCGGGAGAAAGCCCGTCGTGCTTGTGCAGGGAGCAGGGTCCCTTTACAGCGGCGTGGAAGAGTTTGGCCGTCTGGAGGGCCCGCGTTTTTCCACTGTGCCAGACGGCTCCGACGGAGATGCCCAGCCGTTTCACAAACTCTGCGGTCTGCTGGGCCTGCCAGTATCCTTCCTCTGTGAGGGGGCGGTCTGCATACTGCTCTTTCGGGAAGGCCTGGGCGTGCTGAATCAAATACAGATTCATTGCCTGTCCTCTTGCTTTGCTGTTCATTTATACGGAGCATTGACGGATCATTTCGTCGCAGTGACGGCGCCATCCTTCCGGCCCGTGTTCTGCGAAATAGTGAAACGATTCATCACTGGCCAGTTTTCCCAGCAGGGCTTTCCGCTGGTCACTGTCAGGGATTGTTTCGATGATGTGAGTGCGGACTTTGGCCAGTTCATCCACAAAACGACCGTGTGCGTCCGTGAAAATCTCCTCTAATTTCTGGCGGAGATGACCGGCGTAGGCCGGACAGTGTCCTTCGGTGCCGATGGCAATCTGCAGGTCGCCGCGTTTGACCACAGCCGGCACAAAGAAGTCGCACAGTTCCGGCTGATCCACCACATTGCAGAGGATTTCCAGTTCCTGGCAGTCTTCGTAGATGCGTCGGTTCAGGTCGGGATTGTTGGTGGCGGCAATCACCAGGGCGGCGGAGACGAGGAAATCTTTCCGGTAGCGGCTGAGAATGATTTCTGCATTGAGCTGAATCAGCACCTCCTCGATTTCAGGCAGGATATGTTCGGCGACTACGGTAACGCGAGCTCCCGCCTCTGCGAGCCCCTGAACTTTTCGAAGGGCTACGGGGCCGCCGCCAATGACTACAGCCCGCCGGCCGGCCATTTCCAGAAAAATCGGGTATTTGGCCATGCCTTTATTATATCTTTTGCGGAGGCAGGAGGGCAATCTTTTTTCCAAAATAAAAAGGGGCACAAGTTCGGATTTCCAGGGGGAAATTTTGTCGAAAATCCGCCCTGCATCTCTATAATAGGTGCTGATGAGCAGTTTGTCGGAAACAAGAATCCAGACCCCTTTGAAAGACGAGCAAATCAGCCGGCTTCGGGCCGGGGACTGGGTGCGTCTGAACGGGGTTGTTTATGCGGCCCGCGACCAGGCGCATCGGCGTCTGTGTGCCCTTTTGGAAGCCGGACAGCCGCTTCCGTTTGACCTGAAGGGGGCGGTGATTTACTATGTGGGGCCGACACCGGCGGCGCCGGGGCGTGTAATCGGCTCGGCCGGTCCGACGACCTCGGCCCGAATGGATGCCTTTGCGCCGGCCCTCTTTCAGGCCGGGCTGAAGGGCACGATTGGGAAGGGGTACCGTTCCAAAGAGGTTCAGCAGGCCCTTCGGCAGTATCGGGCGGTCCATTTTTCGGCGATGGGCGGCTTTGGGGCGCTTTTGTCGAAACATATTGCCGCCAGCCGGGTTGTTGCCTATGAGGAGCTGGGGCCGGAGGCGATTCGGGAGCTGGTGCTGGAGGATTTTCCGGCGGTAGTGGCGTATGATTGTTTTGGAAACAGTGTTTATCCGCGAGGATGTGAAGAATGAAAGCAGCAGTCATCGGGATGCTTCAGTCCGGCAAGAGCACATTGGTTTCCGCCGTCAGCGGCAAACCGCCGGTTCCGCCGGGGGCCCCGGAGATTCACGAGGTGATGGTGCCGGTGCCGGATGAGCGGCTGGACTGGCTGACGGAGTTGTACAAACCCGCCAAGACGGTGCATGCGACGATTGACTGTCTGGACCTGCCGGGGCTGAATTTCACGGATGAGCATGGACGGGCCGCCGCGCGCAAACTGTTTGGGCAGCTGAGGACGGTGGATTTGTTTGTGGCCGTTCTTCGCGCGTTTGAGAATGATTCCGTGCCGGCGTATCGAAACCGAATTGATCCGCGCAAGGATTTGGAGGAGCTCAAGACCGAGATGCTCCTGGCTGATTTGGAGCTGGTAACCAATCGGATTGAGCGGCTCGAGAAGCAGATGCACAAGCCCACCAAGACCCAGACCCGGGATAAGGAGGAACTGGCCCTTCATCACAAACTTCAGCAGATTCTCGAATCGGAAAAACCGCTTCGTCAGGCGGCCCTGAATGCTCAAGAGCTGGAGCTGATTAAGCCGCTTGGTTTCCTGACGCTGCGTCCGATGATGATTGTGGTGAACGTCGGCGAAAAGCAGGTTGGTCAAACGATGGATTTGGGAGCGGCGGCGGACGGGGCGGAGGTGATTTGCCTGTCGGCGGAGATTGAAAGCGAACTGGCGCAGCTGGATGCGGAAAGCCGGGCGGAGTTTATGAAGGATTTGGGGATTTCCAAACCCGCCTCGGCGCAGTTTGTGCAAAGCTGTTATCGAACGTTGGGGCTGATCAGCTTCCTGACCGTTGGCAAAGATGAGGTGCGTGCCTGGCCGATTCGGGCCGGCACGATTGCTCACGAGGCGGCCGGCAGGGTCCACAGCGATATTCAGCGGGGCTTCATCCGGGCCGAGACGATGTCGTATGAGGATTTGCGCCGGCTCGGAGACGAAAAAGCCGTCAAAGCCGCCGGACGGATGCGTCTGGAGGGCAAAACCTACGTCGTTCAGGACGGCGATATCATCTGCTTTCGGTTTAATGTCTGATTAAAACTCAAAAAGCAGGCCGCCCAGCAGGGAGAAGGTATAGTCTTTTTCCACAATGGGGCTGTCAGTGATTTCGTTGTCCAGCCATTCGAGGTTTCCCAGGCCGAAAAGCGACCATTTTTCGGAGAGTTTGTAGTTCAGCTGTAATCCGGTCAGCCAGCCGAGAGAGCCGCCCACGTTGTATGCATTCCGGCCGGGTGCGGATTCGGTGGCCCGCACTCCATAGTAGTAATCATTTAACTGTTTGTTTCTCCAGTTTGCGCCGATGGACGGGGTGAGATTGAGCGATTGAATGTCCAGTATATCTCGAAAGGTCTTTCTTAAGGTCAACCGGCTTTCCCAGCCGTTGTGTTTGTCTAAAATGTCGTGGCTGAAATCCAGCGCCAGCACGGCAAAGTTCAAATCGTGAAGGTATCGAAGCCCGAGTTCGACAGTGGGGTCCCGGTCTGACATACCGTCTAAATATCGGCTGTCATTGTTGTTATATCCTTCCGTCCGGATACGCGCCAGCCCCTGAAAGGCCCAACGGTCTTCCTCACCAAAAAGAGAATACGTGGCAACAGGACCGAACAATGTTAATTTGGGGCCCTGATAAATGAGAAGCGGGAGAGCATAACATTCCGCTTCGACGCCTTTATAGGGTTTTTGGAGGGTCAGAAAGCCGCCGCCTGCCCATAGTTTGCCGACGGATTCAGATTCGCTGATGTTTTTTTCTGCAAAGGAAACAGCTGACAGCAAAAGGATGATAAGAAACAGATTTTTGTGCATGGTTTTCTCCTCGAATAGTTCTACAGCCGTTTATTCTAAAGAGAAGCGGATGAACTACAAGTAATTTTCTTATGAGGGTGAACAGCGGGGTAATCAAGGCGTAAAAGTAAAAAAGGAAAGGAGACCGAAAATGAGCAGAATTCTTTACATTCAGGCATCACCAAGGAAGGAGCGGTCAAAATCCATCCAGGTTGCGGATGCCTTTGTCAAATCGTACCTAAAATCACATCCGGCAGATACCGTAGCAAAGCTGAATCTTTTCGAGGCGGATTTGCCGTCCTTTGACGGATTGGCGGTCCAGGCCAAATATACCATTCTTCACGGTCAATCGCATACGGCACAGGAGCGTCAGGTTTGGGATAAGGTGGAGAAGGTTATCGAGCATTTTAAGAATGCGGACAAGTATGTTTTTGCCGTTCCGATGTGGAATTTCGGGATTCCCTGGCGGCTGAAGCAGTATATCGATATTCTGGTGCAGCCGGGCTATACCTTCCGGTTCGGGCAGAATGGTTATGAGGGGCTGGTTCGGGGAAAGCCCGCCATGGTTATTTACTCCCGCGGCGGCAGTTACCCGGCGGACAGCCCCTTCGATTTGCAGAAAAAATATTTTGAGTTGATTCTCGGTTTTATCGGATTTGAACAGATTGGTTCAATCCTTGCGGAGCCGACGCTGGCAGATCCGTCTGAATCGGAAAAAGCGGTTCAGCGTGCCCTCGAGCAGGCCCGAAAAGCGGCGGAAACCTTTTGACCGGTCTTCCTTAAAAAATACTTGCTCTCCGGAAAGCTGCGGTTTATGCTTTTGTTCGAATGCTGAGCTTTGTGGGGTTCGGCAGCCAAAAGGAACCGTGATTTCGGAGGGCTTGTTATGAAATCATCCTTTTCTTGTCTGCATTTCCTGTTGTTGGTGTTTGTCATCAGTGCGGTCATTTCTTTGCCGGCTTCGGCACAGACAGCCGGAACCGGAGGACCCGGCAGAGGACTCTGGGGGGATTGGGAGCTGAAGGTCAAATTTGAGGACCGCGAAATGGATGCCTTGGTGTCCTTCAGCCGAGACGAGAACGGCAATCTGATTGGTGACTGGGTCAGTTTCTGGGGAGTGGCCGAACTGAAGGACATCCAGTTTGAGGATGGAAAGCTTCGTTTTGAGCAGATTGCCCGGTTTCGCGGGGAAGAATATCGGTCAAAATTTTCCGGCACAGTCGAAGAGGATAAACTGTCCGGAACCCTTTCAGGCGAGCGGGGAGATTCGGAAGTCACAGGCCGTCGGCTTCCGCGCATTCCGAGGGCGGTCGGGACGTGGAATCTCAAATACAAAGTCGGTGAACAGGATGTTGAAGCCAAACTGATTATTCAGCAGGATAAAGAGGGCAATCTGACCGGACAATGGCAGTCGGCTCCGGTTGAGAGCGAAGTATCGGATGTGAAGTATGAACGCGGGACCCTTACGCTCAAGCGAAAAATCAAGATGGGCGACCGTCAGATGGATACGACTTTTGAAGGAACCATCGACCGCCAGAGCGGGCTGCTCAAAGGAACGCTGAAATCGGAAATGGGGGATATTGCTGTGGAAGGAAGCCGCTTTGGGGAAGCCCTGATCGGCAGCTGGGACCTGGAGATTGTTACAGAGCAGGGACCTTACAAGCAGCGGCTGCGTGTGAATCCGGACCTGAGCGGTCTGTATGGAACACTCCCGATTGAAAAGATTGAGTTTGACGGAACGAAGGTTTCCTTCAAGGCCAAACGGGAATTCGGAGAACGGACGTTTGAAATCAGCCTGGAAGGCAAACTGGCGGATTCGAAACTGACCGGCCAAATTACGACGATGCGCGGCACCCAATCATTCGAAGGGCGAAAGATTGTCCGTGCTATGGGGCGTCCGGCTGGTGCCCTTCCGAATTGATTTCTGCAAAGCAGGAAGGTCTGCTGACCGATGTGTCAGCAGACCTTTTTTATGCGCCGTTGATTTCTCCGGTTTTCTCTGCTAAACTGCCGCTATGAAGCTTGTTTGCTGCGGTGTCAGTTTTCGTGATGCTCCCTACGAAGCGAGGGAAAAACTGGCTTTTTCGGAAGAACAGCAGCGGCATCTGCTGCGCGGCCTTCTGCGGACCTCCGGAGTTTATGAAGGGCTGATTCTCTGCACCTGCAATCGAACGGAGCTTTATCTGACCGTGGAGAAGACCGCCGACAGTGCAGGATTGCTGGAAGAAGTGATTCGGGGGATGGACCCTTCCGCCGCCGACTCCTGGCACCGTTATGCAAAAGAATATATTGGGGCAAAGGCTGTAGAACATCTTTTCGCCGTAGCCGCCGGACTGGATTCTCAAATGCTCGGTGAGCATCAGATTATCAGCCAGCTGAAGGCGGCATATGCCCTGGCCAATGAAGAACAGACTACACGCTACCTTTTTCATCGGCTGTTGCATCGGGCGTTTCGCGCGTCCAAAGAGGTGCGCAGCCGGACAATCCTTCAGTCCGGAACCATTTCGCTGGGGGCGGCGGCGGTCGAGCTGGCCTGGAAAGAAATGTCCCTGCCGGGGGCTAAAGTGCTCCTGCTGGGAGCCGGCGAGAATGCGGAGTTGGTGGGCCGTCTTTTGGTGAAGGTCGGAATCGGTCAGTTGTGGATTGTCAGCCGGCGGCTGGAATCCGCCCGTCAGCTGGCCGCTGCGCTTCGGTTCGGACAACCGGCGGAGTTTGCTTCGCTGGGGGATTTGCTGGGGCAGGCTGATTTGGCGGTCTGCACGACAGCTTCGCCGACCCCGCTGATTACGGCCGCTGAGCACTCCTATCTGCTCGCCCAGCGAAGCCGGCCGATTCTGATTCTCGATTTGGCAATGCCCAGAGATGTGGACCCGGCTCTGGGACAGATTGCTCAGGTTCACCTGTTTAATCTGGATGATTTGAACCGACAGACGGAGGCGAGCCGTTCTATCCAGGTTGAACAGATTCAGCTGGCTGAGCGGATTGTCGCAGAACAGGCTCAGCAGTTTATGGCCTGGCTGGATTCGCTTCAGACAGCGGAGCTCATCAGCGAATTATCCTCCCGCTACAGGCAGCTGGCTCAAAAAGAAGCCCGACGCTATCAGCGGTATTTCAGCAAGTCGGAACACGCCCAGCTTCAGCGGTTTGCCGAATCGCTGGCCCGCAAGATTCTGCACGGCCCGATTTCCTATCTTAAGCAGTGCGGCGGGGAAGAACCTTCGGCGGATTTGTTGGGCGTACTGGATGTGGTGCGGAAGATGCTGCTGGAAGACCCACCGAAAAAGAGAAAAAAGGAATGAGACCGCTCCGTGCAGCCACACGCGGTTCGAAACTGGCCCTAATTCAGACCCAGCGGGTGATTGATGCCCTGCAAAAGGTCTGTCCGGGATTGTCTGTGGAGATGCAAATCCTCCGGACACAGGGCGACCAGCAGGCGGATGCTCCTTTGTGGAAACTGGAAGGCAGCGGTTTTTTTACCGCCCGGCTTCAGCAGGCGCTGCTGGAAGGGACGGCGGATTTTGCCGTTCACAGTTTCAAGGATTTGCCGACGCAGACGCCGGATGGCTTGTGTATTGCGGCGGTGCTGGAGCGGGATTTTCCGGAGGATGTTCTGCTGGCCCGCACGCCCATTCGGAACCTTCAAGATCTGCCGCCGTCGGCCTGCGTGGGGACTTCGAGCATTCGCCGGCAGGCGCAGATTCTTCGATTACGGCCCGATATCCGGGTCGAGCCGCTTCGAGGTAATGTTGAAACCCGTCTGCGAAAACTTGAAGAAGGACGCTATGATGCCGTCATTCTGGCTCGTGCCGGACTGGAGCGGCTTGGGATAACCGGCTGGAACGGGCTGATATTGGACCCACTGGATTTCCTGCCGGCACCGGCGCAGGGAGTCATTGCGGTCGAGATTCTTCGAGAAAATGAGCGTTTGTTCGAATTGCTCCAAATGATTCATCATTGTCCGACGGCGGCGGCGGCCCAGGCGGAACGCCGGATTCTGGCTCGACTTCATCCCGGATGCCATGCGCCGGTCGGGGCCTATGCGACGATAGAAAACGAGCAGATTACGCTGACGGCGTTTGCATCGGGTCCGCAGGGGCATCCTTTCCTGAAAGAGCGGATTTGCGGGCCGGTCCGGAATGCGGTAGAATGGGCGGATTGTCTGGCCGAGCGGCTGATTGAGCAGGGGGCTCTGGAGATTTTAAAAACGAATGCATAAATCCAAAATCTATTTTGTAGGGGCGGGGCCGGGAGACCCGGCACTGATTACCCTGCGCGGGGCGCAGCTTCTCCGTCAGGCCGACTGCGTGATTTACGACGGCCTTGTCAATGAGGTTCTTCTGGAGGACTGCCGGCCAAACTGCGAATGCCTCTGTGTCCGCAAGCGAACAGGGGAAAAACCTTTTACGCAGGAGCAAATTAATCAGCTGCTGGTTGAAAAAGCTGCTCAATACAGGACCGTTGTACGGCTCAAGGGAGGAGACCCCGGTTTTTTCGGAAGGACGGCGGAGGAAATCCAGACTTGTATTCAGGGGAAAATTGACTTTGAGGTGGTTCCCGGCGTGACGGCGGCTTCTGCGGCGGCGGCTTATTCCGGACTGTTCCTGACCGACCGGCAGTTCAGCTCACAGGTTCTTTTTGTAACCGGTCAGGAGGCCCCTGACAAAAATGAATCTTCGATTGACTGGGATTTCCTGGCCGGATTTCGCGGCACAATCGCCTTTTATATGGCGATGAGCAATCTGGAGCAGATTGCTGCGGCCCTTCTGGCAAACGGCAAACCGGCGGATACCCCGGCGGCGGTGATTCAGAACGCCAGTCTGCCGCATCAGCGTCTGGTTCAGGCGTCTTTGGAGCGGATCGCTGCGGTCTGCCGGCAGGAGGGAATGGAAGCACCGGCCATCGTATTGATTGGGCCGACAGCCGTCTATCGCGAGGAAACGGACTGGTTTCGCCGTCGCCCGCTGGCGGGCAGGACTATCCTGATTGCCCGTGATGAGGAGGGGACTCGTTCTTTGAGCCGTCGGCTCAATGAATTGGGAGCCGACGTGCTGGGGTTGCCTGTGCTTGCCGTGCGAAACTTTGCCCGAACCGGTGCGGCGGATACGGCCCTGACTCGGCTGGGAGAGTTTGACTGGGTTGTTTTCACCAGCCGGCGCGGAGCGGAGTTTTCGCTGCAAAGATTGGCTGAGTTGGGGAAAGATGCACGGGCTTTTGGTCGGGCCCGGATTGCCTGCATCGGCCCGGAGACGGCACGGGCTCTGGGCGAATACGGTTTGCGAGCCGATTTTATTCCGACGACGTTTACCGGTCAGGCGCTGGCGGAGGAGTTGTCTGCGAAGGAGCCGCCGGCCGGAAAAAAATTTTTGCTGCTGCGTTCCGCCGTTGCTCCGGACGACCTTCCGAAGTCTCTCCAGCGGCAGGGAGCGGTTGTGGAGGAAGTTTCGATTTATACGGTGGAACCGGCGGAGCTGCCCGCTCGGCTGATTGAACCAATCCTTGAGCGGTTGGGCCGGCGGAGGATTGACTGGATTCTGTTTGCGAGCAGTTCGGCCGTGTCCGCTTTTTTGAAGTTTGTGCCGAAAGAAACCGTGCTCAAAAGCGGGGCGAAAATCGCCTCCATCGGCCCGAGCACGACCCGTCGGCTGCTGGAAGAAGAGCTTCCTGCAGCCCTTGAGGCTCCTGTACATACCCTGGAGGGGCTGACAGAGGCCCTGATTCGCTATCATGATTAATATCAGCAAATTGTATTGCGGCAAGTCCGGCCGGTCGGATGAGCTGCGTTATCCGCCGCATCGGAATCACAAGCCGATTGTGGTGTTCAACTGTACCTGGCGGTGCAATCTGCTGTGCCGTCACTGCTACAGCCATGTGCGGAACTGCGGGAAGGAGCCCGAGCTGACGACGGAGCAGGCCCGGCGGCTGGTAGACCAGATTTCCGATTACGGCTGTCCGGTTCTGCTGTTCAGCGGCGGAGAACCGCTGCTTCGCGAAGACCTATTTGAGCTGATCGAATATGCCGGCCGCAAAGGGATTCGCACCGTTTTATCCACGAACGGCACGCTGATTCAGGATTCAACCGCTGAGCGTCTGGCGGCTCTGGGAGTCAGTTATGTCGGGATTTCGCTGGATGGGCCGGCGGAGTTTCACGATGATTTTCGGCAGGTCAAAGGGGCTTTTGCCGCGGCCGTAAAGGGGATTCGCTCCTGCCGCCGGGCGGGAATTCCTGCGGGCATTCGGTTTACAATGACGGCGGACAATATCAGGCAGATTCCTTTGCTGTTTCAGATTGCGGCGGACCTGGATGTGCGGCGCATCTGTTTTTATCATTTGATTCGGACCGGCCGCGCCGAAGACCTGGCTGAAGCCGTTCCTTCCGCGGCTTTGGTGCGGGAGGCGATGGATTCGATTCTTTCCTGTACGGAGCAAATGACCTCCGCCGGACAGGCGGATGAAGTGCTCACAGTCGGCAACCATGCGGATGGGCCGTATCTTCTGATGCGGCTGCGCCGGCTGTCTTTGGAGCGGGCGGCTGATGCGGAGGCGCTGCTGAGGCGGGCGGCCGGCAATCGTATCGGACAGAACATCGCCGCCGTGGATTGGGCCGGACGGGTGTATCCTGACCAGTTTTGGCGGAGTTATTCCCTCGGGAATATTCTCGAAAAGCCGTTTGCCCAAATCTGGGAGAACCCGGCCGAACCGGTTCTGACGATTTTGCGGAGCAAAAATGAGTATCGGGACCCTCGGTGCCGGCGCTGCCGGTGGTTTGATTTGTGCGGCGGCAATTTTCGTTCCTTGGACGGAAGCGCCAATATCGAATTGTGGCGGAATGAGCCGCCGTGCTATTTGACGGAAGAAGAGATTGCACTGGAGCAGGAGTAAGACTTATGGGATTTCCTCACGTGCGAATGCGGCGTCTGCGGGTCGGTTCGGCTATGCGTCGTTTGACTGCCGGAACTCGGCTGAGTGTGAATGATTTGGTTTGTCCGCTTTTTGTCTGTCCGGGCGAAAATATCAAAAAGCCCATTCCTTCCATGGACGGCTGTTTTCACTTTTCACCGGATACCCTTTTGCGGGAAGCCCAGGAAATCTGCGAGTTGGGGGTTCCGGCCGTCCTTTTGTTCGGTCTGCCTTTGCGAAAAGATGCGCAGGGGTCGGAGGCCTGGTCGGAGGACTCGGCGGTCTGCCGGGCTGTTCGTGCTGTGAAGAAGGCCGTACCGGATTTGCTGGTGATTACGGATGTTTGTCTGTGTGCCTATACGGAGCACGGCCACTGCGGCCTCATCCGCGATGGAAAGATTGACAACGACCAGAGCCTTCAGTGTCTGGCTCGGATGGCCCTGGCTCATGCCCGTGCCGGAGCGGATGTGGTGGCTCCGTCGGATATGATGGACGGACGAATTGGAATGATTCGTCAGACGCTCGATGAGGCGGGATTTTCGGAGACGGCGATTTTAAGCTATGCCGCCAAGTATGCATCGGCCTTTTACGGGCCGTTTCGGGATGCCGCCGACAGTGCTCCGGCCTTCGGCAATCGCAAAACGTATCAGATGGACCCGGCCGCTTCCGTTCGGCAGGCGATGCGGGAGATAGCCCTCGATATAGAAGAAGGGGCGGATATGGTGATGGTTAAGCCGGCCCTGGCGTACCTGGATGTGATTGCCGCCGCTCGGCAGCGATTTGATGTGCCGCTGGCGGCTTACAATGTATCCGGGGAGTATATGATGGTCAATCAAGCTGCCAAAGCAGGGCTGATGGACCGGCAGGAGGCAATGCTGGAAATACTGCTGGCGATTAAGCGTGCCGGTGCAGATTTTGTGATTACCTATTTTGCCCGGGAGGCCGCTGCGCTGCTGAATGGATAAGCCCTTGAGAAAACCTCGGATTGCGGCCTTTGAGATTACGCGGCGGTGTCCGCTGCACTGTCGGCACTGCCGCGCGGCTGCCGACGGACAGAAGGAGGATGCTTTAACCACAGAGGAATGCATCTCCATCCTGCGGTCGCTGGCTGCCTTTGGGCATTGTGTGGCGATTCTGACCGGAGGGGAACCGATGGCCCGCGAGGATTTCTTTGAGATTCTTCAGGCAGGCCGTCAGATGGGCTTGCGGATGGCGGCGGCGACCTGCGGCTGGTATCTGGATGAGGCGGCCGCCGAACGGCTCAAAAAGGCGGAGCTGCTGTCGATTTCTTTTTCGCTGGACGGTGCAGATGCGCAGACGCATGATGCCTTTCGGGACAGCCCGGGGGCTTTTCAGACGACAATGAGGGCTGTTCAGGCCGCCCGCAAAGCGGGGCTGGATTTTCAGATTAACACCACAATTACCAAACGGAATCTGGAACAGATTGACCGGATTGCCCGGCTTGCGGAAGAATCAGGGGCCTTCTGCTGGAATCCCTTTATCCTCGTGCCGGTCGGGCGTGGTGAGTCCATTCGGGACTTGCTTCTGGAGCCGCAGGAGTATGAATCTCTTCTGGAGCATCTGAGCCGGATGAAAGGTCGGCTGTCGATTGAACTTCGGCTCACCTGCGGGCCGCAGTTTGCCCGTGTCTGCCGGCAGCAGAACCTGCCGAAGGCCGACAGAGTGCCCGGCTGTCTGGCGGGGGAAGATTTTGTTTTTATTAACTGGCGGGGCCAGGTACAGCCCTGCGGGTTTCTGGAGGTTTCCGCAGGCAATCTGCTCCAGAGAGATTTCGCGTCAATATGGAGGGAGTCGGAATTGTTCAGCCGTCTGCGGAATCTGCACGGCTACAAGGGCGCCTGCGGGAGCTGTGCGTATTTGACGGTGTGCCGGGGCTGTCGAGCCCGGGCTCTGGCAGTTTACGGCGATTACCTCCAGCAGGACCCAGTCTGCCGGCTGGCCCAAAATCTCGAGGAACTGAAGCCATGAGCAGCGACTCGCTGACCGCTTTTCAAAAAGACTTGCTGGCTGTCCTCGAAGGGGGCCTTGAGGTCATCCCAGAACCGTATCATTCGATTGCCCGGCGATTGGGTTGTTCCGTGCAGCAGGTTCTGGAGGAGATTGACCGGCTCAAAGAGCGGGGAATCATCCGCCGATTGCGAGGACAGATCGATTACCGTTTGCTGGGCAGAACGGCCTGCCTTGTGACGGCCTCAGTGCCGCCTGACCGAATGGAGCAGGTTAACATGCTCGTCCAGGAACTGCCGGGGGTGTCTCATCAATACCTGCGGGACCACTTGTTTAATCTCTGGTTTACGCTGCAGGCGGAGTCGGAGGAACAGATTCAGCAAATTCTGGCCGACTTGTCCAGCCGGTGCGGTCTTGCTTTTTATGCGCTGCCGGCTGTTCGGACATTCAAACTTCAGGTGCGTTTTCTGGCGGACTTGCCCGCCGGTGGAAGAACGGATGCCGTTTTTCAACCATCAGAACCAGTGAAGCTGAACGAACAGCAAAAGCGGGTTTTGATGTTTCTGCAGAGCGAATTTCCGGTTGTTCCGCATCCGTTCGCCCAGTGCCCCGAGATGGCGGAAATGGATTGTCTGGACGCGGTTCAGGAATTGATGCACAAAGGGGTTTTGAAGAGAATCGTTGCTGTGCTGAATCATTATCGACTCGGTTTTGCTGTCAATGCGATGGTTTGCGGGCGGGTTCCGGAAAACCAGGTCGAAGCCGCCGGTGCCGCACTGGCTTCGTTCCGTCAGGTGAGCCACTGCTATCAGCGGCGGACCTTTCCGGGCTGGCCGTATAATCTGTTTGCGATGGTGCACTGCCGCAGTGAGGAGGAACTGAACGGCTGGATTAAACAGGCCGAAAAGGCGGCAGGACTGGGCGATTGGGTGATATTAAGGACTGTTCGTGAAATAAAAAAAGAACCCGTCCGGCTCGATTTTGCCTGACGGGTTCCTGTTTTTGTTCGTGATGGGGATTACCAGTTGTCTGTTCGGAAGGAAGAGGCGGGCAGCCCTTCTTTGTTGAACAGATTCGGCTGGGCCGAGTTGGTAAATCCGTATCGGACGGCAGCGGGCTTGGGCACGTCCGGACTGGAAACCACCACCGTATCCCCTTCAATGACAGCCGCAGCCGGAACGAATTTGCGGTCTTCACCGGCAATGGTAAAGTGCGTCAGCGGCCCGCCCTTGGCCATAAGTCCTGAACCGACATGGTCGAAGAAGAGCCGGATTTTATTGCCCTCAATCTTCATTTCCCGATAAAGCGGCCCGGAATAAACCAGATTTTCCCGGCCGTATGTCTTGGCCAGTGCCCACAACGCCAGCCGTTTGGCGACATCCAGTTTGTTGGTAGGGTGGATGTCCTTCGGATTGCCGATATCCATCGTCACGGCCATACCGCTGTTGTTTAAGAGAGACAGGATGTGAAGCTGGGCTTCGCGCAGAAGAGCGCTCATCGGGTCATCCGGATTGCCGTAATCATAAGGAGCAATCTGGACGTAATAGAAGGGGAAATCGCCGCGTCCCCATTTCTTTCGCCAGTCCTGCACCATGGCGGGCAGCAGCCGCTTGTACTGTTCGCCCCGACCGCAGTTGGATTCGCCCTGATACCACAGGGCCCCTCGAACCCCATAAGGAATCAAGGGGGCAATCATCGCATTATACAAAACTGTCGGCAGATTCTGGTCCAGCGGCCGAAGGTCCAGATACCCGGGCAGGTCGTTGTAGGAGATGCTGAGCTTGTATTTCCATTCTCCGGCCAGCGAAACGGCTTTGTCCGGCTGGTTTTTCGGGTAAATCCGCACCTGGTCGGACTGGCCGTATAAACCTCCGCCGCCCATATGGTCCCAGATGCGAATAGCCAGCAGATTTTTGCCTGCACGCGCTGTGCCCGGTCGAATGACATAACTGCGATGGATGTTATAAAAATCGGTCTGGCCGATTTTTACACCGTTCAGCCAGGTGATATCGACATCGTCAATCGGTCCCAGTTCAAGAACCAGCTCCTTTTGAGCCCAGTCGGCCGGGAGCGTGAAGGTGTATCGGTTCCAGACGATTCCGTCCAGTTTATCCAGACCGTCCTGATTCCACAGGCCCGGCACAGGCATCGTTTTCCAGCCGCTGTCGTCGTACGATTCCGAATACCATTGTCCGGGCAGACCGGGTTCCTTTTGGATGATTTGGTTGTTCCAGTCCTGCTGGAGCTGGCGAATCTGAGCACCGGTCAGGATGGGACGCTTGATTTGGTCCAGTTCTTTCAATTGCGGCTCAAACTCCGGGAAGGCCCCAATGGCATCCCGGCTTGTCCAGGCTTCGGCGGGGGTTCCGCCCCAATAGGTTCCGATCATTCCGACGGGTACTTTGAGTTCATCACAGAGGATGCGGGAAAACAAATACCCGATGGCGGAAAAGGAAGCGGCCGTCTCCGGTGAACAGACCTTCCACTGTCCGCTGCAGTCCGGCAACGGGGCGGGGGAGGTGGCCTTGTCTACCTGAAAGAGCCGAATTTGCGGATAGTTTGCAGCGGCGGATAGTTCAGATTCGGCATTGTCGATTCTCGACGTGGGCCATTCCATGTTGGATTGGCCTGAACAGAACCACACTTCCCCAATCAGAATATTCTGAAGGGTGATTTTGTTTTTGCCCTGAATGGTCAGGGTGTAGGGGCCGCCGGCATCCGGGGTTTTGAGCATCACTTTCCATGCCCCATCCGGACCGGCTTTTACAGTCTGGCTGACCTGGGCCTCCGGCTGCCAGGTGTGGGTGATGGTAATCGATTCGTCCGGGTCCGCCCAGCCCCAAATAGGGACTTCACTGCTGCGCTGAAGTACCATGTTGTCGGACAGAATTGCCGGCAGACGGACATCGGCTGAACAGAAATTTGCCAGAACGGCCGCAATCAAAATCCCTTCGAACCTCTTCCAAGTTTTCATACAATGCTCCTTTGTTAAAACAGGAAAAAGTTTTGTTTGACAGCCGGTCATTCTACTTTGTTTGGAAAGGGACATCAAGCAGATATTTATGAGTCGATTGTGTGATTCCTTCTTGAAGAATCGTGCCGGCTGCTGTAAAGTATCGCCGGTCTTGTTTGAGCGAAAGGGAGCGGTTTATGAAATGGCGTCAGACAGCGGTTTATTTGATTCTCGGCCTGTCGGCTGTACTTTTCATTTCCGGTGTGGTTCGCAAAATCAATCTGCTGCGTCAGAGGGCGTCCATTTCCAAAACGATTGCCGTTATTCCCAAAGGAACAGCTTCGATGTGGTGGGAGGTTGTGCGGCAGGGGGCCGCCAAAGCCGCTCAGGAACGCGGCTATCTCATTTCCTGGACAGGTCCGGAACAGGAAAGCGACCGGGAAAAGCAAATCCAGGCGGTTGAAGACGCCATTGTGAAAAATGTTGTCGGGATTGTTCTGGGGCCCAACGATGCCAAAGCTCTGGCTCGTCCTGTGCAGAAAATCAAAGCCGCCGGCATTCCCTGTGTGATTATTGACTCGGCGGTGGAGGCCGACCCGGCGGATTATGTGTCATTTGTGGCTACCGATAATTATCTGGGCGGAGTCAAGGCCGCTCGTCGGCTGGCGCAGGCCTGCGGCGGCAGAGGCAAAGTCATTTTGACGAAGTTTATTCAAAACTCCGCCTCCACCGACGCCCGTGCACAGGGATTTCGGGAGACGCTGGCCCGCGAATTTCCGCAGATGCAGATTGCTGCGGAACAGTATACACTCGGCACGGTGGAAGATTCCCGCCAAAAGACGGTGGATATGCTGATGCGCAATGCGGATGTCGTCGGCCTTTTTGCCGTCAATCAGCCGACAACGGTCGGGGCCTATAAGGCCCTGCAGAACCAGAATCTGCTCGGCAAGGTGAAAATGGTCGGTTTCGATTCGGACCCGGTGGTGCTGGAAGGAATTGAGAAAGGGGGGGTTGATGCCCTCGTGGTGCAGAACCCCTTTGCAATCGGATACGAAGGGGTTCGGATTCTGATTGAGGCCTTGGAAGGAAAAACGGTTCCGAAACAGGTTCCAATTGAAAGTATGATTGTCGAGCGGGAGAATCTCGAAGAGATGAAGCAGAAATTTCCGGCGGCTTTGGGACTGTAAGGAGGCGGCGTTTGACGGGCGAACTGCAAATGCGGAATATCGTCAAGACCTTCGGCCCGGTCAAGGCCCTGCAGGGAGTGACCTTTACGGCCCGGCCGGGCACCGTTCATGCCCTCTGCGGGGAAAACGGCGCCGGCAAATCCACGCTGATGAAGATTCTGGCCGGCGTGTTTGAGCCCGATGCAGGAGAGATTTATCTGGATGGACAAAAGCGAACCTTCAGTAATCCGGGGGATGCCCTGGAGGCCGGAATCTCGATGCTGTATCAGGAACTGGACCTGGCGGAAGACCTCACGGTGACGGAAAATCTTTTTTTGGGGCGTGAAATCCGAGGGCGCATTCCGTTCATTCTGAATCGAAAGGCGATGATAGACCAAACAGTCGAGCAATGTCGGCTCTATGGGTTTGAGCTGAATCCGCTGGCTCCCGTTCGGACCCTGACGGCCGGACAGTGCCAGATTGTCGAACTGCTCAAGGCCCTGATGCGCAGCGCGCGGATTTTTGTGATGGATGAGCCGACTTCCTCGCTGACGGAGGCCGAAGCACAGCGGCTGTTTGAGATTATCCGACGCCTCCGCGGGCTGGGGATGACGATTATCTATATTTCTCACCGGATGGAAGAAGTGGCTCGTCTGGCCGATGAGATTACCGTTCTGCGGGATGGAGCCGTTGCGGCTTCGGCTCCGGCATCTGAGATGGATATTCCGACGGTGGTTCGGCACATGGTCGGTCGGGAGCTGAAGGACTATTATCCGGTCCGCCGCTCGAATCCGGGGGCGGTGCTTTTTGAGGCGGACAATCTGAAGACGGCGGAGGGAATCGAGGGGGTTTCCTTTGCGGTGCGGTCCGGCGAGATAGTCGGAATGGCCGGGCTGGTCGGGGCCGGACGCACGGAGACGGCCCGCGCCGTGTTCGGGGTTCAGCCGCTGTTGCAGGGAGCGTTCCGCTGGCAGGGCAAACCGCTTGTGATTGCATCGCCCGCCGACGCCATTCGGCAGGGCATCGCCTATCTGACCGAAGACCGCAAACGCACCGGGCTGTGCACCATCCTGCCGGCCGGATGGAATATAACGCTGCCGAACTATCCCCGTATCGGGATGCGGTATCTGCTGCGTCTGCGAAAGGAGCAGGCGATCTGTGAGGAATACGGCCGGAAAGTGTCGGTCCGGTGGTCATCGCCCGGCGTGCGTGCGGCGGATTTGTCCGGAGGCAATCAGCAGAAGCTGCTGATTGCCCGCTGGCTGATGGCTCAATCGCAGTTTTTGATTTTTGATGAGCCCACACGCGGAATCGATGTGGGGGCCAAACGAGAAGTGTATCAGATGCTGGCGGACCTGGCCGAGCAGGGGAAGGCCGTCCTGATGATTTCATCCGAGCTGCCGGAGCTGTTCGGCCTTTGCGACCGGATTTTGGTAATGCGCCGCGGGCGTCTTGTCGCCGACCTGGAAACCCGAAAAACCACCCCGGAAGAAGTGATGCATTATGCCGCCGTGGAGGAACCCCGATTATGAATCGCTTTGCCAAACAGCTCCTGCCGTTTTGTTCGCTGATTTTTATCATTTCGCTTTGGAGTTTTCTGGAGCCGGATAACTTTCTGTCTTTCCGAAACTTCAGCAATGTTCTCCGCCGTTCCTCTATCAACGGCATTATGGCGGCGGGGATGACCTTTGTGATTATCGCCGCCGGAATCGACCTGTCGGTCGGGTCGATGCTGGCTCTGTGCGGGATGGTCGGCTCGGCGGCGATGCTGTTTCTCAGCGGGGCTTCCTGGACACAGATTGCAGGGGGCAATTATGTCCCTCTGACGGCATCGGCGATGTTCTGGGGAACAGTCATCGGTGTGCTGTTCGGCGCTTTGTGCGGGTGGATAAACGGGACGCTGATAACCCGGCTGAAACTGGCGCCTTTTATCGTCACGCTCGGCACAATGAGCATTTTCCGGGGGATTACTTATTTGATGAATGACGGCAAGCCGTTTGCCGTGTCGGATTATACCTTTCTGGATATCGGGACAATCGGGCCGTTCCCTGCATCGGTTGTGCTTTTGGTGCTGGTGCTTGCGGCGGCGGCCTTTCTTCTGAACTATACCCCCTTTGGGCGGTATGTTTATGCCGTGGGGTCGAATCCGGAGACAGCGTTTCATGTGGGCATTAACGTGCCGCGCATCCTAACGGTCATTTACACGCTGACAGGCGCCTGTACCGGCCTGGCCGCAATGATTACCACCAGTCGAGCCAGCTCCGCCCAGCCCACGGCAGGCATTTCTCTTGAACTGGATGTGATTGCCGCCGTGATTATCGGGGGCTGCTCGCCCAGCGGCGGACGAGGCACTCTGACCGGCACTATTATTGGGACCCTGCTGATCAGCTTCCTGCGGAACGGCCTGACGCTGCTGGATATTTCCACCAATGTTCAGCTGGTTGTAATCGGAGCAATTATCGTTCTGGCTGTAACCGCCGACCAGCTGGCAACCAAACGCCAATCCTGATACAGCCGTCGAAGGATTAGAACCGGCAGGAGAACTCCAGGTACAATTGGCGGGGAACCTCGTTATACCGGCTGGTTCCCCAGTCATAGCCGCCTTCGTAGTGATTGCGGTCCAGCAGATTCATCGCCCCGACGGCGATTTCCGCCCGGTCTTTCCAAAGCCGCCGGGCCAGACGGACATCCAGCCGCCAGAAGGGCTTGCCCGGAATGTATTCGAGGTATGGAGTGGCGGTATCCGTCCAGTATAACTGGGTGTTCAGCGTGGTGACTTCATCGAGTTTGAACCGGTTTGTCAGGCCGACACGATGCTTGGGGCTTAAGATAATGCCGGTTTCACCGGTTCGCCAGTTGGTCAGCTCATTGCGTCTGGTTTGATGGAGATAAGTATGGAATCCCCGCACGAGCCACCATTTCGTCGGTTCCCATTCGATGCTGCTTTCGAGACCATATGTCGTAACATCGTATGTGTTTTTCCATTGGTCATACCAATCGGTATCTGACCAATCGGGGGGCCAGGTGGGGGTATATTGTACGAGGGCCTTATCAAGGGCCATCATATCCTTGTCCTGATTGAGGTATCCTTCAATGTTGACGGACAGATTGTCGGCCCACTGACCGCGATAACCGAGTTCATAGGAAATCATCGTTTCGTTATCCAGCGAGTCATTTCCCTCGCCGATCAGGATGGTTCCGTCGGGGAATCCATCCGAGCCTTCATATTTCAGCGGGCCGCAGCGGAACATCTGCCAGAGGGTCGGGCGGCGGAACGAACGGGCGACAGCTCCGCGGAGGAAATGTTTGGGGGTAAATTCCCAGACCAGAGCGCTGTTGGCCGCCCAGTCAAAATGAGTCAGCTGATTGTAATGCCCGCGCCAGCCGAGTGTCAGCCACAGATTATCAGCCAGCGTGATTTCGTCTTCGAGAAAGACGCTGCCCTGATTGTTATCGAAATCCTCCGGAACGGTATTTTTCTGGTTATTGAGCGGATGGCTGCGGTAGATGTCCCGCGTGAAGTCAGCTCCACACACGATATTGTGCCGGCCGGTCTGGAAATTATGCTGGATTTCGAGAATTTCTTCTCGGGAACGGATATCCGCCCGGTTGTAAAGCCAGTTGTTCGAGCCGGAGTAGTAGTTCGTTTGGTCCCAGCGGAAGATATAACTTTCCGTCCAGCGTATCTGCCAGACGCTTCCGTCCTCCAGCCGTTTCTCCCACTGGATGTTGAAGTAATCCAGCGTTTCGTTGTTGGAGTAGGCATTCTGATGTCCGCCTGTCAGCGTCAGGGTCGAGTCTTCAGTTAATCGGACCTCCGCCCGGCCTGTGCTCAGGAAGGAGCGGTAGTCATCCAGCACTCGTTGTCCGTTTTCCCGGGCAAATCCGTCGTTGGCCAGATGTCCGAGCATCGCCCGCCAGGAGACATTGTCTGCAGTTCCGCCGTAACGGAGGAAGCTGTGAACCAGATCGTTATTGCCGGCGGCTGCATAAGCAAGACCTCCCTGGGTGTCGGCGGCTTTTTTGGTGATGATGTTGATGACGCCGTTCATCGCATTGACGCCCCAGGCCACACCGGCGGACCCTCGAATGACTTCAATACGTTCGATTTCTTCCAGGAAAATCGGGTGCAGATAAAAGAGGGCTCCGCCCAGATAGGGGTCATACAAGGGCCGTCCGTCCAGGAGAATCTGCATTCGTTCATTGTTCCATTTGACATACCCGCGGCTGCCGACGGCTGAAACAAGACCTTTGGTTTGGAAGACATCCATTCCCGGAACCAGACGAAACAGGTCGTCGATGCGGGTGGGGCCGGCCTGTCGAATATCCTCGGCGGTGATGATATACACGGCCCGCGAGGCCCGGCTGATGGACTGGGGTCGGCGGGCGGAGGACGTGATTTCAATCTCCATCAGGGCTTCCAAAGGCAGTTCGAACAAGTCAGTCTGAACAGGGACGGCTTCCTCTGCTCCGACGGCCGCACCGATAATCAGCCAAAAGACGAAAAAAAGAATCGTTCCCTTCATTGGTTTCTCCTGGTTCCCGAGTTTCAGCGGAAACCCTTTTAGGCAGAATGATTATCGGCGTGAAAAGTGTTCTTCTTCGGCGGCTCATCTATTTTGTACGGATTTTATGGATTGTTTTCTAAAGACCGATAATCTGTCGGCAGGGCTTTTCAACGGCCGCATTTTGAGCCGAACCAAACGAGGAAGGGGGATGGACGCAACGATTCTGTTCAGATTATCGGAACAGCCGGCGTTGTGATTTGATGGTTATCGGCGGACGGTGATGGGCTCCCAATCCACTTTGGCGGCTCCCATCAGAGTGCCGGTGGCATAGGCCAAATCTACCAGGGAAATCTGATATTCCGTAACGGCACGAATCTCAGCGCTCTGCGCATCGGCCAGGCGGGCTTGGGCTTGCAGTACATCTGTGGATGTACGAAGTCCGTTTTCGAACTGACGTATTTCCGCTTCGACCAGCCGGGCTTCCAGCAGAACATTCTGCCGGGCGGCCAGAATCCGCTGCCAGTTTGCCTCCGTCTGATCGATGGCGTTCAGGACCTCCATTTCAATGAGCGACTTGCGGTTTTCCTGTGTAGCCAGCAGCTGCATCCGCTGATAAAAGGCAGCCCGCAGGGTGCTTTTGGCGGCTTCATTGCCCAGCGGAATCAGCATCGTCAGCCCCAGCCGATGGTCGGAAAAGCGGTTTTCCTGAAGCAAATCGTAGGAATCGTTTCGTGTGGGGCCTAAGCCATTGATATTGTAGGTATATTCGAGGTTGACGACCGGCAGGGCCTGATTTTTCAGATAGTCAATCGTGCTGACCTGACGGGCAATCTGGAGTTCCATCTCCAGCAGCTCCATTCGGTTCTCGATTGCTTTGGCGACCAAATCTTTTGCATCCAGTTCGTATCGGAGCAAATCCGGTTCAGTCGCCGGAATCAGCCGCACGGTCGATTGTACCGGCAGATTTAGCTGATTGACAATTCTTTTTAATTCCCGCTGTCGGGCACGAAGGTTGTTTTCCGCCAAGATAATCTGCTCGGCCTGCGAGGCCATTCCGGCCTGAGCCCGAAGGACTTCCACTTCGGCTGTCTGGCCTGCCGCCGCCATCCGTTGAGCCCGCTCCAGCTGGGCTTTTGCCAGTTCATACTGCTGAAGCCGGACCTCCAGTTCCTTCCGGGCCGCCGCCAGACGCCAATACGCCCGATCCGCCGCCGCCAGAACGGAGATGACCTCCAGCTTTGTTCGGGCTTCGGCCATCTGCTGATCATACCGGCGGAGACGAATGGAATGCATAGAGGCCCGATGCCCGGCATTCCGAAGCAGGGGCTGACTGATGGAGAAGGCCAGGCCGGTGGAGTAAGATGGATTCAGGAAAAAGGATGTTTGATTTGTGAGGGTTCGATTGTCCACCAAGTCCACCGTCAGGGTGCCGCCTGTCTGCAGGGGCATCTGAACGCCCATATCTACTGTTCCGGAATCGGTGCTGGAGCCCTGAACAAAGAGGGCGGTCCCGACCGGCCTGTCTGTTTTGGAATACTGGACCCGTGTGAAAAAGGACGCCTCAAATTTGGCTTCTTCTGCGCTGAGGGCTTCGGATGCGATGGTCGGACTGAGCAGTTCGGCCTTCAGTCCGAGATTGTTCTCCAGCGCCCAGGCCCGGCATTGTTCGAGGGTCAGCCGGATTTCCTCCGGCAGCGGAGCCGCCGGCTGGGTCTGTTCGTTGGGTTCAGCCGCCTGCAGAACCAGCGGTTCAATTTGCCGAAGTTTTTCCGGTTTGGCCTTTGCTTCATAGAACGAAACCGGTTCCGGGGTTGTATCGCAGCCGAACAGAAGAAGGGGCAGTCCGACAATCCATCCGAACAGAACGTGTTTTTTATTCATGACGCAGGGCCTCAATAGGATTCAGACGGGCCGCTTTGACGGCCGGAAACATTCCGAAAAAGATGCCGACGGCGGTGGAAAAGCCCACAGCCAGCAGGGTTGCCCAGCCGGGAACCTGGGCTTTGGCCAGAAAGCCGGCGGACTGTGAGATAAGCTTGGCCAGCAGATGCCCCAGACCCAGCCCAATCAGTCCTCCAATCAGGCAGAGCACAACGGCTTCAACCAGAAACTGCATCAGAATCGCGGATGCCTTGGCTCCGACGGCCTTTCGCAGACCGATTTCCCTGGTCCGTTCCGAGACGGAGACCAGCATAATATTCATAATCCCGATTCCGCCGACCACCAGCGAGATGCTCACGATGGCTGCGGCTACCAAACTGAGCATAGCCATCATCGAACGCACCTTGGCCACTTCACTTTCCATAAAGAAAACGCCGAAGTTGTTCGATTCGCCCGGTGGGACCTTTCGCATTTTCCGCAGGAAGAAGGTCAGTTCCGCCTTGGCTTCTTCGGCCAGATTGGTGCTTTTGCAGGAGGCCATCGCCTCAATCCAGGATTCACGAATCGACTGAGCCGTCTGGAAGGGGATAAAGACTTCGATGCGGTCTCCCTGTCCTTCGAAAAACGCCCGGGGCCGCTCTTCGACAATTCCGATAATCAGAAAGGTATGGTAATCCAGCTGAATGGTTTGTCCGATGCAGTCGCGGTCCAGATACAGTTTTTCCTGGAGTTTCTGGGGGATGACGCAGACCCGGCGTGCCTGGCGCTGGTCGAGATAGGAAAAGGGGCGGCCGCGGCTGATGGGGCGGTTTTCAATCTTAAACCAGCTTTCCTCAACGCCGGTGACCTGGACGTTTTCCGCTGTATGGTCTTTGTAGCGGGCGGTCATGCTGCCCACTCGGCTCATCAGCGTCAGATATTCTACCGAAGGACAATGCTCGAGGATTCCTTCAAACTGTTCGGGTCGGAAGCGGATTTCCCACCAGTCGGCGTTTTTCTGAGGACCGGTTCGAGGCCGCTGGGGCCAGAGAAAGATTTTTTTGGTACCGAAGAACTCGAAGTTCTCCATAATCATGGCATTCATTCCGTTCATCCCGGCCACAACGGCCGTCACGGAGGCCACGCCGATGATAATGCCCAGCGTCGTCAGAAGACCGCGGGTTTTGTTGACCCATATCTGCCCCAGGGCCAGCAGAATACTTTGCACCAGCAGACGAAGGAAAAGCAGCGGGGGCAGCAGCAGCGTCTTCATCGGCCCTCCTTTTGAGATACAGTCCCCGTCGGATGCAGCAGGGCCCATGCCGGGTCCTGCTCGACCGGCAGGTCGCTGATGATTTGCCCGTCCCGCATTCGAACGATGCGTCGGGCATGGCATGCGATATCCGCTTCGTGTGTAACCAGGATGATGGTCTGTCCCTGCTGATAAAGCGTTTCAAACAGAGCCATAATGCTTTGGCTGGTCTGTGTGTCGAGGTTGCCGGTCGGCTCGTCAGCCAGGAGCAGACTAGGGCGGGCGACCAGCGCCCGGGCGACGGCCACGCGCTGTTTTTCGCCGCCGCTGAGCTGATTCGGCCGGTGATGCATCCGTTCGGCCAGCCCTACGCGTTCGAGGGCCTCCTGAGCCAACCGCCGGCGGGCCAAAAAACCGACTTTTGAATACAGCAACGGCAGTTCCACATTTTTCAGGGCATTCAGACGCGGCAGCAGCTCATACGACTGAAACACAAATCCGATCTGTTCGTTTCGTATCTGAGCCAGCTGGGCACCGCTCATTTCCGTCGTGAGGATGCCGTTGAGTTCGTAGGTGCCTTCGTCCGCTCGGTCCAGACAGCCGAGGATATTCATCAGGGTGCTTTTGCCGGAGCCGCTGTGGCCCATAATCGCCACGTATTCGTTGCGCCGCACCTGCAGATTGACGCCGCGCAGGGCATGGACCGTCTCGCTTCCGACGCGGTAGCGGCGATGAATGTTTTTCAGAGAAATCAGAATGTCATTAGGACTCATGGGGCGGCTCTTGCGATTCGGCGATTTCTTCTGCAGCCATATCGTTCTGAAGGGTTTCGAGGATTTTATACGGTCCGGTGATGACCTTGTCGCCTTCGGTCAGTCCCGCCTCAACGATAGTATTGAGCAAATCGCTGGGGCCGACGCGCACCGGTGTAATTTTTGTTTTGCCGTCTGCCAGACGAAATACCACCGTCAGGAACGACTTTTTGGGGTCCACCAGCGGGTTGTTTTTGCGGACCTCCTCCGGCAAATCGTCGATTCGGCGTTCGAGCACCGCCTGGCTGGGCACCAGGAGCACACCCTGATAGCGGGCGACTTCAATATTCACATCGGCCGTCAGACCTGTGTACAGTTTGCCCACATCTCCTTCCAGCAGAATCTTTGTTTCGTAATACTTGGCGCCGGTGGTGGTGGAGCGGCTGCTGGTCAGGGCGATGGAGTGTACGGTGCCTTTGAACTCCTCCTCCCAGAAGGCCTGGACGTGGACTTTGGCGGGCTGGCCGACCTTGACCCGTCCGATGTTGCTTTCATCGACCTGCGCATTCAGAATCATCTGTGACAGGTCCGCCACCGTCAGAATCACCGTACCGGGGTTGTTCATTGTGCCGGTCATTACGACCTCGCCGACCTCGGCATTCAGGCGGGTGATTAAGCCGTCCATTGGAGCGGTAATCGTAGTATAACTGAGGGCTTCGCGGGCCTCTTCCACACGGGCCTGGGCCGCCCGCAGATTGTGTTCCATTACAACCAGATTCAGCTGAGCGGCCTGAAGGTTCTTCTCGGCGGCCTCGACTTGGGCCTGCAATTCCTCAAAGGTTGTTTTGGCCTGGTCATAGGCGGATTGACTGATATCCTGACTTTCGAAGAGTTTCTTTTGCCGTTCGAAGTCCTGACGGGCCTGCTCGAGGCGGCTCTTTTGTCCGGCCAGGGAGGCCTGCTGACTGAAAATCCGGGCCTTTTCGACCTCAATCTGGGCCTTTTGGGCCTCGTAGGTTGCTTCAGCACTGTTCAGTCGGCTGACCATATCCCGGTCATCCAGACGCACCAGCACGGACGGCGGAATCGGCGGATTGGCGTTTGGGTTGCCTGCTGTGACGGTTTCGCCTTCTTTGTAGGGCAGTTCCGTGATGCGGGCCGACACCTTGGCGCTGATATCGACCTTCGTTCGCGGCTCAATCTCGCCGGGGGCGTTCACTGTTTCCACCAGTTCGCCTCGTTTGACAACCTCCGTGCGCACCTTCAGCGTTGTTTTGGCCAGGGCCTTCTTTTTCATCTGATTCGAAAGAACGGCACAGCAGGAAATCAGAAGAACCAGGCCAATCCCGACAAACAGGATAACTTTCTGTTTCTTTTTCACGTTTGAGAGTCCTTTTTGGATTCAAGTTGCCGGCTTGCACCGCAGATAACAAGATTCCCGCTCTTTAGACGGTCAATCCATGCCATTGTTACAGAAAATATTGAATTTTGCAACGAATTGTCTTTTCATCAAATTGTCTTCTCTATTTTTCCAACGTGATATGAACGTTTTTCCCTTGCGTTTTTGGGTGGCGGGGGTAGAGTTGGGGGTCAAAAACAGGCGGAAAGGGCGATGAGGGAAGAGCAGCCGACAACCCATTCCGAAGGAATTGAAAACTGGCTTCGGCTTCGTCATACCGAAGGGGTCGGGCCGATTCTATTCGGGCGGCTTCTGAAGCATTTCGGCACATTTGACCGCATCTTCGGTGCTTCGGTTCATTCGCTCTGTCAAGTTGAGGGCATCGGTCCGCACACGGCCGAACGAATTGCCCGTACGCGGCTCCTCTTCGATGCCCAAAAAGAAATGCAGACGGCCGAGGCACACGGTGTCCGCATCCTCCATTGGGACGACCCGGTCTATCCGCCCGCGCTGAAGGCCGTTGATGACCCGCCGCCGGTGCTCTATGTCAAGGGCACGCTCCAGCGGAGCGACAGTCTGGCCGTGGCGATTGTCGGCAGTCGTCACTGTACCCACTACGGCGTTGAGCAGGCCGAGCGGTTTGCTCGTCTGCTGGCCTCCGCTGGTCTGACCATTGTCAGCGGATTGGCCCGCGGCATCGACAGCGCAGCGCACCGCGGCGCTTTGAGTGCATCGGGCCGCACAATTGCCGTGCAGGGGTGCGGACTGGCACACTGCTTTCCGCCGGAGAACAAAAACCTGTTTGACAAAATTGCCGAAGACGGGGCGGTCCTGAGCGAACTGCCGATGACCTACGAGCCGCTTTCCGAAAACTTCCCCGGACGCAACCGCATCATTGCGGGCTTGTCGATGGGGGTTATCGTTGTGGAGGCCGCCCCCCGCAGCGGGGCCCTGATTACCGCCAAGGCCGCTCTCGAATACAACCGGGAGGTGATGGCTGTGCCCGGCCGGATAGACAGCCCCACCAGCAAAGGCCCGCATGAACTGATTAAGCAGGGGGCTCGGCTTGTGGATAGCGTAGAAGAGATTATGGATACGTTGGGGATTGTGGGGCAGGGACTGAAGGAGCACGTGCACAAAAAGGCGGAGCAGGCCGCCCAAAAGGTGCAAACGACCCTTTTTGACATTTCTCAACTCAACCTGTCCGATTCTGAGCAGGTCGTTTTTGCCGTTCTTGACAAAAACCCTGTTCATATCGAAGAAATTATTGCTTCTGTCGAGGTGCCCGCAGGCCAGGTCCACGCCGCCCTTATCAGTCTTCAGCTCAAGGGCATCGTCAAGCAGCTGCCCGGCAGTGTGTTTGTCAAAAGAGGGAGTTAATTCCAGGTTTTCTCCTCAAAAAAACTTAAAAAAACCACAGAAACCTTCTATTTAGGTGCCATATCTGTAAGAAGGCATTGTGAAAAGAAAAGGAGACAAAAAATGAAACAAAATTTCAAGTGCTCTGGAGATAAGAAGTTATCTTGCCTTTTGATTTGGCTGTTTTCCTCTGCTGCTTTCTGTGGTATCCCTTTTCATTCGCCCGACCCTTCCCAGCGGCTTTTGAATGATGTCATGGATATCAGCGGCGATTTTCGCAGTTTTACAAACACGTACTATTGTGCTGACCGTCTAACTGATTTCGACCCCGAAACCGGGAAAGGTACGCTTAAGTATCTGCGATACGAGTACTTTACGCGTTTTGCCTTTAACAATATGTTAGGGGCCCTCAAGCCGGTGCCCGCTAATGAGTTTCCGACGATTGAGTATGCCGAATCGCCGGAACTGCCCTTTGTGCTGGAGTTTGTCAGTCCCCGCACAATCCGGATACGGGCTTCGTCCCGGTTTCAGGTTCAGCCCGAGCAGCCCTCTTTGATGCTGATCAACGGCACCGTCCGGCAGGACCGCAGCGGCTGGACGTATGAAAAAATTGCGGGCGGTCATCGCTACAAAAGCGCCTACGGCGCCGTTGTCATCACGGAAAATCCCTGGCGGATTACGATTGAGGATGCACAGGGCAGGGTCCTTACCCAAACGTACCATATGGAGGATACGAGCGAGACCTATACGCCGCTGCTGCCGTTTTCGTTTGTTCGGCGGGCCTCGGATTACTCGACGAGTTTCGCGGCAGTCTTTCGGCTTTCTCCCAACGAGGGCATCTTCGGGTGCGGCGAATCCTATACGGAGTTCAACAAACGCGGCCAGAAGGTTGTTCTTTATACCGATGACGGCAACGGCGTGCAGAATGAAACGATGTACAAGCCGATTCCATTTTATCTGAGCAGCCGCGGGTATGGGGTGTTTATGCACACGTCTTCTCCGATTACCTGCGATTTCGGCAAATACTACAGCGGGGCCAATACGATGATGGTTGGGGATGACCAGCTGGATTTGTTTTTCTTTTTGGGCCGGCCCAAAGAGATCCTGGATGAGTACACGAACTTGACCGGCAAGGCGGCGATGCCGCCCCTGTGGTCGTTCGGCTTCTGGATGAGCCGGATTACGTATTTTTCAGAGAAAGACGGGCGGACCGTTGCGGCCAGACTCCGCGAACATCAAATCCCTTCTGATGTGATTCATTTCGACACCGGCTGGTTTGAGACGGACTGGCGGTGTGATTATCAGTTTTCCAGGTCGCGGTTCGAAGACCCGGTCAAGATGATTGCAGATTTGAAGAAGATGGGGTTTCGGGTTTGCCTGTGGCAGCTGCCGTACTTTGTGCCGAAAAACACCCTGTTTCCGGAGATTATCGAAAAGGGGCTTTTTGTTCGCGACCGCAAAGGCAATCTGCCGTATGAAGACGCCGTGCTGGATTTTTCTAATCCTGAAACGGTGCGGTGGTATCAGGACAAGATTGCCGGCCTCCTTCGCCAAGGCGTCAGCGTGATTAAGGTTGATTTCGGCGAGGCGGCGCCGCTGGAAGGAATTTATGCGTCGGGACGGACGGGTTTTTATGAACACAATCTCTATCCGCTTCGGTACAACAAGGCGGTGGCGGAGATTACCAAAGAAATTACAGGCGACACGATTATCTGGGCAAGAAGCGCCTGGGCAGGCAGCCAGCGGTATCCGCTTCATTGGGGAGGTGACCCGGCCAATACGGATACGGCGATGACCGCCACGCTCCGCGGGGGCCTGTCGCTGGGGCTGTGCGGGTTTTCCTTCTGGTCTCACGATATGGGCGGGTTTGTAAAGGCCTGTCCGGAGGAGCTGTATCGGCGATGGGCGGCGTTTGGGATGTTTTCCTCCCACAGCCGAAGCCACGGAACCCCGCCGACGGAGCCGTGGGAATACGGCCAAGAGTTTACGAAGGTGTTTCGTCAGGCCGCCGAAATGCGGTATCGGCTGATGCCGTATATTTATGCACAGGCCAAAGACTGCACGCAGCGGGGACTTCCGATGCTGCGGGCACTGTTTGTGGAGTATCCGAATGACCCCGGCTCGTGGCGGATTGATGATGAATACCTATTCGGCTCGGATATGCTGGCAGCGCCGCTCCTGGAGGCCGGGGGGGGAACGGAATGTTTATCTGCCCCCGGGGGTGTGGATTGACTATCAGACGGGTCGGGTTTATGCCGGCGGATGGCATCGCATCCAGGCCGGGCCGGTGCCGATTATTCTTCTGGTACGCGAGGGAGCGGCGATTCCGCATATCGAATTGGCTCAATCGACGGCGTTTCTGGACTGGTCCAAACTGGAACTGGTGGTTTTTGTGAAGGAGAAAACGGAGGCGGAAGGGCTGGTTTGCCTGCCGGATGATCAGAAACTTCATCGACTTTCGCTGGCTTCAAAACAGGGGAAGTTTGAGTTGGCCTCCGACCCGACGGACGGCAAGGTCAAGTGGGCGATTCGGCAGGCAAAGATTGAGGAAAAATAAAACAATCCGGGAGCCGAATAATGAGACTTCTTATCAAAACAGGCGGGATTGTTGTTTGGATATGTTCAGTCGTATGTTTGGGGGCTCAGGAAGTCCTGCCGTCTGAACCGTATGACTGGAAACCGGTACAGATTGTCGGCGGCGGCTTTGTGACGGGCTTTGTTTTTCATCCGACGGTATCGGGGCTGTATTATGCTCGGACGGATATGGGCGGTGCATACCGCTGGAGTTCGCAGGAAAAGAAATGGCAGCCGCTCTTGGATTGGGTGTCGCTGGATGATGTAAACCTGATGGGAGTGGATGGGCTTGCCGTGGACCCTTCTGACCCGAATCGGCTGTATCTGGCCTGCGGGACCTATACGTCGCCGACCAATCCGAATGGAGCCGTTCTGTGCTCGAAAGACAGGGGGCAGACATTCGAACGAACGGATTTGCCGTTCAAGCTGGGGGCCAATGAAGACGGGCGGGGCAGCGGCGAGCGGCTGACGGTGGACCCTTATAACGGGCGTATTTTGTTTTTGGGAAGCCGATATGACGGACTGTGGAAAAGTGACGATTCCGGCAGAACCTGGAGGAAGGTCGAATCGTTCCCGGAGCTTCCGGAAGAGCAATATTCGGGGCCTGGGGAAGGACGCCGAGGCGGACGTCCGCAAAATCCTGGAATCATTTTTGTCCTGTTTGACCCGACCAGCGGTTCTGCCGGGAAAGGGTGTTCAGCAATTTATGTCGGCGTATCGAGAATGGGGCAGGAGAATCTGTTTCGTACCGTGGACGGCGGGCAGACCTGGCGGCCGATTGACGGACAGCCGACACGATACCGCCCGACACACGCGGCGCTGGCTTCCGATGGCACTCTCTACATTACCTATGGTTCTTCACCGGGTCCCAGCCGGATGAGCGACGGGGCGGTGTGGAAGTGGAACACGAAGACCGGCGAGTGGACCGAGATTACGCCGGATAAGCCGAACGAGCAAAGACGCTTCGGATATGCAGCCGTGAGTGTCGATGCTTCCAATCCGCAAGTAGTGCTGGTGAGCTCTTACTGCCGGTTTGAAAGCGGGGAGGAAATCTTTCGCAGCACGGACGGCGGCAGGACCTGGACGATGCTTCTGCGAAATTCAACGTTTGATTACTCAAATGCCCCCTATGTGCAAAGCAGCGTGATTCACTGGATGTTTGATGTGGAAATTGACCCGACAAATCCCAATCATGCTTTGTTTACGACCGGCTACGGCGGGTATGAAACCTTTAATCTGACGGATGCGGATGCAGGCAAGTCCGTTCATTGGTCTGTAATGAGCCGGGGGATTGAACAGACCGTTACGCTGGATTTGCTCAGTCCGCCTGCCGGAGCGCCGCTGATTACGGCCATAGGCGATTATGCCGGATTTGTTCACTGGGATTTGGACAGGCCGGCGCCGGAGGGCAATTTTGCTCATCCGCGATTCGGCAACTGTACCGGACTTGCCTGTGCTCTGCGGCGGCCGGAGATGATTGTCAGAGTCGGCAGCGGTGCCGGCGAGCAAAACAGCAGCATTGGCTATTCGCTGGATGGAGGGCGAACCTGGCAGCCCGCCGGGAAACCGGAGCCGGACAGCCGCGGCGGCTCCATTGCCGTATCCGCAGACGGTTCCGTATGGATTTGGACGCCGGAACGCAGCGCCGCTTTCCGGAGCGTTGATTTGGGAAAAACCTGGTCGAAGTGTGAAGGGCTGTCTGCCAACCACCGTGTGATTCCGGATGGAACCAGCTCCAGCATCTTTTATGCGATGGATTTGTTCGAAGGTAAACTGTTTGTCAGTACGGATGGGGGCACAACATTCGTCGAAAAGCCGCTGAATCTGCCGAGCGGACTGCCGAAGCGAGGCGGCTGGCGAGGCGATTGGCGGGGCGGTCAGGACCGGCTGTATGCAGTACCCGGGCGGGAGGGAGATTTATGGCTGGCCGCCTACGACGGGCTTTTTCATTCGGTGGACAGAGGAGAAAGCTTTCAAAAGATAGAGCCGGTTGAGCGAATCTGTGCCTTCGGTTTCGGAAAGGCGGCCCCGGGGCGGGAGTATCCCGTTCTCTATCTGGTTGGGATTGTAAAGGGGCAGTACGGTATTTTCCGTTCGATTGATACGGCTCAATCCTGGGTGAGAATCAATGACGACCGCCATCAGTGGGGGCTGATTCTGCAAATCACCGGCGACCCCAAACAGTACGGTCGAGTGTATGTGGGTACGCACGGGCGGGGAATTCTTTACGGGGACCCGAAGAACTGACCGGGCGGCCAACCTGCCTTGTCCATTGACCGGAAAGTTTTTGGTTGCCTTCCGGGACGGTTTCTGCTATAAATTCCCTCTTCTATTGGAGATAGAGATTATGGCAGCCAAAATTGACCCGGCACAGGTTCGGCGGGTGGCCCAGCTGGCCCGGCTGGAATTGAGCGAGGCGGAAATTGCTCAGTTCAGCGTGCAGCTGTCGGCGATTGTGGAGTACATCGAAAAGCTGAATGAACTGGACACGGAGCATGTCGAACCGCTGGCGCACTGCCTGCCGATCTGCAATGTGTTCCGTGAAGACGCGGTGCAGCCGTCGCTGAGCAATGAGCAGGCCCTGGCGAATGCCCCGGATGCCGGCGACGGGTATTTCAAAGTCCCCAAAATCCTTGAAGACAATTCCGGTGCATAAGCGGAATAGGAGAAAGACAGATGCAATTTCGACTCTTTTTTGTTTTGACGGCATTGACCGTTGGTTTGCTGACTGCAGCAGAGGAGCAGGCAATGAACTCGCAGAAAAAACAGGAACGTCAAAAAGCCCGGCATCTGGAACGGAAGGTCACCCTTACGCTGGATTATCTGCTGTATCTGCCGCCGGACTATGAACAGAAGGATTCCTGGCCGCTGCTGGTTTTTCTTCACGGAGCCGGCGAACGCGGCAGTGATTTGAATCGCGTCAAGGCCCATGGGCCTGCCAAACTTGTTGAGCAGGGCCGGGATTTTCCGTTCGTGATTGTCAGTCCGCAGTGCCCCGAGGGCCAGTGGTGGCCGATTTTAGGAAGGGAGGTTTTGGCTCTGATTGATGAGATGCTGGAGCGTTATAAAATCGACCCGGACCGGGTGTATCTGACCGGTTTGAGTATGGGCGGATACGGCACATGGGCGATTGCCTCCGCCTGGCCGGAAAGGTTTGCGGCGATTGTTCCGATTTGCGGGGGAGGACGGCCTTTTACGGCGGCCAATCTCGAAAAGGTGCCTGTTTGGGCTTTTCACGGAGCCAAAGACCCTGTCGTGCCGCTCAGTGAATCTCAGCAGATGGTAGAGGCGGTCAACCGGGCCGGCGGAAAGGCAAAGTTGACGGTTTATCCGGATGCCGAACACGATTCCTGGACTCAAACCTATGACAACCCCGAATTGTATCAGTGGCTTCTGTCGCATCGAAGGGCACGGGATTAAGGATGGAGTGGACTGTACGTTCCATACGGGACCGGGTTGCCTCCGGGAAACTGCAAAGCCGGGAGGCGGTGGAGCGGTTCTTTGCACGGATTGAGAAAATTGAACCGCAGGTCGGGGCCTTTCTGACGCTATTGAAGGAGACAGCCCTCGAACAGGCCGCAAAGGTGGATGAGAAAATTGCTTCCGGACGGCCGCTGGGGCCTTTGGCGGGCGTTCCTGTAGCTGTCAAAGACAATCTTTGCACCACGTTCGGCCCGACTACCTGTGCTTCCAGGATGCTCGAGAATTTTATCAGCCCGTACAATGCTCACGTGATTGAGAAACTGCTGGCGGCGGATGCCGTGATTGTCGGCAAGACGAATATGGATGAGTTTGCCATGGGTTCCAGCACGGAGAATTCCGGGCTGAAGAAGACCTGCAATCCGTGGGATATCTCGCGTGTGCCGGGGGGCAGCAGCGGCGGTTCAGCGGCGGCGGTGGCGGCTCGGATGTGTGCAGCGGCCCTCGGGTCCGATACCGGCGGCTCGATCCGGCAGCCGGCGGGCTTCTGCGGGGTGGTGGGGCTCAAGCCGACATACGGCCGGGTTTCCCGATATGGTCTGGTGGCCTACGGCTCCAGTCTCGACCAGATTGGCCCGATTACGCAGACGGTGGAAGATGCGGCCGTACTGCTGAATGTGATTGCCGGACACGACCCGCGCGACAGCACCTGTGTTTCAGAGCAGACGGCGCCGGTCCCGGATTATACAGCCGGGCTGGAAACGCCTTTGGAAGGGCTTCGCATTGCGGTTGTCGAGTCTTTCCTGGAAGGGATTCAGGCGGAGGTACAGCAGGCGATTGAAGAGGCCCTGCGGCTTTATCAGAAACTGGGGGCCCGGCTGGTGCCGATTCAGATGCCCCATTTCGAGTATGCAGTCAGCGCCTATTATGTGATTGCAACGGCGGAGGCCTCCAGCAATCTGGCCCGCTATGACGGCGTGCATTACGGTTATCGAAGCCCGCGGGCCGGCAGTTACATCGAGGTCTATTCCAAATCCCGCGACGAGGCCCTCGGGGCGGAGGTCAAGCGGCGGATTATGCTGGGCACCTTTGCCCTCTCCAGCGGCTATTATGATGCGTACTATCTGAAGGCCCTGAAGGTGCGGAATCTGATTCGGAATGATTTTACACGGGCGTTTGAGCAGGCGGACTGTCTGATGATGCCGGTCAGCCCCACGACGGCGTTCCGCTTCGGCGAGAAAACGGCCGACCCGCTTCAGATGTATCTGGCGGATATTTACACGATTGCCGTCAATCTGGCGGGCGTGCCGGCCGTCAGCATTCCCTGCGGCCTGGACCGGCAGAATCTGCCCATCGGACTTCAGATTGTCACGGCGCCGTTTACGGAATCGATGCTGCTGCGAATCGCCCGGATGTTTGAGAAAAGTACACAATGGCATTCCTGTATGCCTGACATTGCAAAGTAGAACAATGAGCGAATCTTATAAAATTGTCGTTGGACTGGAGATTCATGTTCATCTGGCAACCCGCAGCAAGATGTTCTGCGGGTGTGAACTGTCGTACGGGCAGCCGCCGAATACGCGGGTCTGTCCGGTCTGCATCGGAATGCCCGGTGTGCTGCCGGTGATGAACAGAACGGCTTTTGAGTATGCCGTGCTGACGGCGATGGCCCTGCATTGTCAGATTGCTTCCTTTACCAAGTGGGACCGCAAGAGTTATTACTATCCGGATTTGCCCAAGAATTATCAAATCAGCCAGTATGACCTGCCGATCGGCAGGGACGGCTATATTGAGATTCCCGAGGAAGGCGGCGGGACGAAAAAAATCCGCATCCGCCGGGTGCATCTGGAGGAGGATGCCGGCAAGAATATTCACGATTTGGGCGGCTATACGGCAGTGGACCTGAATCGGGCCGGAGCCCCGCTTTTGGAGATTGTTACGGAGCCGGATATGAACAGCCCGGCGGAGGTGCGGGCGATGGCCGAGGAGCTGCGGCGGATTGTCCGTTTTCTGGGTGTTTCGGAAGGGGATATGCAGAAAGGGCATATGCGGTTTGAACCGAATGTGAATCTGCATATCCGGCGGGGCGGTCAGGTCTTCAAAACGCCGATTACAGAGGTCAAGAATCTCAACAGTTTCCGGGCGCTGGAAAAGAGCATTGCCTATGAAGCGCACCGGCAGTATGAGGAGTTTCTGGAGACCGGACAGACGCTTCAGATGGGCAACAAAAAGACCTTCGGATGGGATGATGTGCAGGAGGTGACGGTCCTGCAGCGGGAAAAAGAGGAGGCCCATGATTATCGATACTTTCCGGAGCCGGATTTGGTGCCGGTGCGGCTGACGGCCGAACAAATCAAGGAATTAGAGAGCCGCCTGGGCGAGCTGCCGCTTCAGATGCAGAAGCGCTTTGAAACTCAATACGGCCTGATCGCCTACGATGCGGGGGTGCTGACGGCCGAACGCGCAACGGCGGAGTTTTTTGACCGGACCGTGCGGCTCGGAGCGGAACCCAAGCGGGTCTGCAATCTGCTGACGCAGGTGGGGCTCAAGATTGCCAATGAATTATCTGTCCGGGTTGACCAGCTTCGCATGACGCCCGAATCGCTGGCCAAACTGGCCAAAATGACGGAGGAAGGGCTGGTCAGTGCCACCAGTGCCAACCAGATTTTTGAGCAGATTGCCCGAGAAGGCGGCGACCCGGAAGCGATTGCCAAAGAGAGGAATCTGATTCAAAGCAGCGACAGCGGTCAGATTGAAGCGTTGGTGGATGCCGTGATTGCCGAGCAGCCGCAGGCCGTGCAGGATGTGGTGCAGGAAAGCAAAAAGGCCAAAAAGGCCCTCGGTTTTCTGATGGGCCAGGTCATCCAGAAATCCGGCGGACAGGCCAATCCCAAAATCGTGTCCCAAATCCTCCAGGCCAAACTGGACGCCCTGAAAAACCCCTGACATCTGATTTTAACAATGGGCCTGAGCTTTTGTCGGGACCGATGATTTGCGCGAAATGCTCTTTTTTGGAGCGCAAGATTGCCTTGTTCACTTCTAAGATATGCCGGACTATAATTGGACGGTTTTTTATCCCGCAGACAGTCTGTTTTCGAGTTAGTTTTTAGTGATGCAGACGAAAAAACGGACAAGGCGGGTCGGTTATTGACAATTTCATAAAAACAGCAAGGGTTGATTTCGATGAAGAATTTCTTTTCCGTCTCGGCCGGTTTGCTGCTTCCCATAGTTTTTTTGTCATGGACAGCCGTCGGAGCAGAGAATCAAGGACCTGAGTTTTTCCTGAAAATTGATTCGAGTGAAACCCTTCAGTACGGTGCCGATTCCCAGGGCAATCGAATTCCGGATTTTTCTCACTGCGGTTATGAAGGGGGGGATAAACCGATTCCCAATGTGCCTGTACGGGTTATTGTCGAGCCCGTTGAGGGCGATAATACCGCCCGGATTCAGGCGGCTATCGAGTATGTGTCTTCGCTTCCCTTGAATGCAGACGGTTTTCGGGGGGCTGTTCTGCTGCGTCGGGGGCGATATATCCTGCAGGGCGGCTTGATTCTGCGTTCCTCCGGCGTGGTTTTACGCGGCGAGGGAATGGACGAGGATGGCACGGTTCTGATTGCCGCCGGCACGGACCGCAGAACCCTCATTCGGATTGCCGGAAAGAATGACCGGTCTGTTGAGCAGGCGGTTCGGGTTCAGGATGAAATTATCCCGGTCGGCTCCTATTCTCTTCGTCTGGAGAATACAGAGGGGCTTTCCGTCGGGGATACGGTGGTGATTACCCGGCCCAGCACACGGGAATGGATAGAGCATATCGGAATGAATCGGTTCGGCGGCGGGCTCAAAGGTCAGTTTGACTGGAAGGCCGGCTCTCGCGATATCCGCTGGGATCGGGTGATCCGTGCTGTTGACGGCGGGCGGATTGTTCTGGATGCCCCGCTGACGGCGGCTCTCGAGCAGCGGTGGGGCGGCGGCACTGTACAAAAATACCAATGGCCCGGACGGATTCATCATATCGGGGTGGAAAATCTCCGCTGTGTGTCGGAATACAACCGGGCCAACCCGAAGGACGAGAATCATTCCTGGATGGTCATTACGATTGAGAATGCGGAAAATGTCTGGGTTCGCCGCTTGACGGCCGTTCATTTTGCCGGCTCGCTGGCGGCTGTATGGGAAACCGCCAAATGGGTTACGGTGGAGGATTGCCTGTCTCTGGAGCCCGTATCTGAGGAAGGCGGCTGGCGAAGAAATTCCTTTTTTACAATGGGGCAGATGACCCTTTTCCTCCGGTGCTGGTCTGAGCGGGGGCGGCATGATTTTTCCGTCGGCTACTGTGCACCGGGGCCAAATGCATTTGTTCAATGCTGGGCCAGGGAGCCGCTGGAGGACAGCGGACCGCTGGAAAGCTGGGCCTGCGGCGTTCTCTACGACAACGTCCGAATTGACGGGAATGCCCTGCGGGTGGGCCATCACGGCAGCCGAGGCGAGGGGATTGGGTGGACCGGCGCCAATTGTGTTCTCTGGCAGTGTGATGCGGCGATTATCGAATGCGCCAAACCGCCGACCGCCTGGAACTGGGCGTTCGGATGCTGGGCGGAATTTGAAGGCGACGGCTGGTGGGAGCAGTCTAACAATTTTGTCAAGCCCGACAGTCTCTATCAGGCCCAGCTGGCCCAGCGGCTTGGCAAAGAGGCGGCAGGTCGGATTCGTCTGTGGACAGTTGACACTTCCGGTACGACAAACCCCTCTTATGAATTAGCGGCGGCCTTGGCGGCCGCCTCTTCAAAACCAATGCCGACCCTGGCGGAGTTTATTGGGAAATTGACCGAGGAATATCCGATTGTCTCCGATACTTCCGCTGCACAGCCGCTGGAGAAGGTTTGGGATGAAACGACGAGCCGAACGGTTTCCGCCAATCCGCCGGATGAGCAGATTTCCCTTGTTAACGGACTCCTTGTCTGTCAGGGGAGGCTGCTTGCCGGTGCGAGCACGGGGGTTGCCTGGTGGAGGGGGACGACACGTCCCAATGAGGCCCCGTCTTTCGGCATCGGGATTACCCGGTTTGTTCCGGGCCGAATCGGACGGGGGTTTACGGATGATTTGGAGGAATTAACGTCTGAAATGGCGGCATCCGGCAAAGCGGTGCTGGATTACAATTACGGCCTTTGGTATGAGCGCCGGAGGGATGACCATCAGCGTGTCCGCCGGATGAACGGGGATGTTCGGCCGCCGTTTTACGAGCAGCCCTTTGACCGCAGCGGAATCGGAACGGCCTGGGACGGGCTGAGCCGGTATGATTTGACCCGCTATAACGCCTGGTATTGGGCCCGGCTGAAGGAGTTTGCGGATTTGTGCGAACGCAAAGGGCTGGTTCTGCTGCACCAGAACTACTTTCAGCACAACGTGCTGGAGGCCGGTGCCCATTGGGCGGATTTTCCGTGGCGGTCTGCCAATAACATCAACGACACAGGTTTTCCGGAGCCGCCCCCCTATGCCGGCGATAAACGGATATTTCTGGACCATTTGTTTTATGATGTCAGTCACCCCGGCCGTCGTGCCCTGCATCAGGCCTATATCCGCCAATGTCTGGATGCGTTTGCGGACAATACAAATGTCATTCAGATGACATCGGCGGAATATACAGGTCCGGCGGAGTTTGTCCGTTTTTGGCTGGATACAATCCGCCAATGGAAACAGAAAAAACAAAAAAATCCGCTGATTGCTCTCAGCTGCACAAAAGACGTACAGGATGTGATTTTGTCCGAACCGAAGTATCGAGAACTCGTTTCCGTGATTGATATTCGGTATTGGTGGTATCAGACAAACGGAGCGCTGTATGCCCCGCAGGGGGGCAAACATTTGGCACCGCGTCAGCATGCCCGCCTGCTCAATCCCAAACCGGCCTCTTTTGAACAGGTGGTTCGGGCTGTACGGGAATACCGAGAACGGTATCCGGACAAGGCGGTCATTTATTCGGCGGACGGCCGTTTTGGATGGGCCGTGCTGCTGGGGGGCGGTTCGCTGCCTCCGCTGCCGCCAAAGACCGAACCTTCGCTTTTGGAGGCGGTTGTTAAAATGAAGCCGTTCGATTGGCCCGGGGATTCGGCCCACTGCTTTGCTCTGGCTGACGTGCCGAAACAATATCTGGTTTATGTGGCGGAAGGAAAGAAACTGCCTTTGCCTGTGCAAAAAGACGAAGAAACGTTTGAAATCCGCCGAGTCGATTTAGAAACCGGTCAGATTGCTTCCGTTTATACGACCGAACAGAGGGAATGGGCGACGGAAACCCCTGCTTTGTATTGGATACTCAAGAAATAAGAGGTTCGAAGAATATTGAATCGGGAGAAAGGGAGCGGGTTTGCCTTATGTTCAAATCAACCGGCCTGTCAAACCAAAAATCGGTGAATTATTTCCGGTTCTCGACCGGTTTCGTTTTGCTTCTGTCCGGACTGCTCTGGTCGGCGGGGGATGAACAGGAACCCGTTCGCTTTGTCGGAGCGGTAAAAACCTCCAACAGCGACTACAAAACCGGCTATCACGACGGCCAATTGCCGCCCGCCGTCGGGGTTCATAATTATCAGATTCTGCGGGCCAACCGAAGCCATCCGGAATGGTCGGACGGGCTTGGCTGGACGTACAACCATGCGCCGATGCTGGCCTATGCGAACGGGCAGTTTTATTGTCATTATTTGACCAACCCTTTTGGAGAGCATATCCCGCCCGGCGCCACGATGCTGACCCGTTCCAAAGACGGCAGGCACTGGAGCCGCCCGCAGGTTTTGTTTCCCATCTACCCGTTGGCGGATGAAAAGGCCCAAATCACCTATCCCTATATGCACCAGAGGATGGGGTTTTACATCGCTCCCAACGGACGCTTCCTGACGATGGGTTTTTACGGCTCGCCGTACGGCGACGGCATCGGCAGGGTGGTGCGGGAAATCCGTCCGGATGACTCGCTGGGGCCTATTTACTTCATTCGGATCAATGACAACTGGAAAGGGCCGCTGCTGTATCCGCTTTATACGGAGTCAAATGATGTCGGTTTCGTTTTTGCGTGCAATGCGTTTCTGGAGGACAAGGTTCGTCGGATTCAATGGTGGGAGGAGGATCAGTTCGCCCAGGACCGCGATGACTTTTATCGGGTGACCTGGCCGCCGCCTCAGGGACGCAGCAAGCCCGGCAAGGCCTTCTGTTTTTATACCCGTCCGGACGGAGTCATTGTTGGCTTTTTCAAGGACCGCTGGGTGACCATCAGCCGCGATCAGGGCGAGACGTGGTCCTATCCGGTTCGCTGCGAAACGCTCACGTACGGCGGGGCCAAAATCTGGGGCCAGCGGACCGATGACGGGCGCTATGCCCTGGTTTATAATCCGACGGGCAGCGAGGCGCGGCATCCGCTGTGTGTCGCAACAGGCGAGGATGGAATTCATTTTGACAATCTTCTTGTCGTGCACGGGGAAGTGCCGCCCAAACGGTATTGGGGTCGGGAAAAACGGCCCGGGCCCCAGTATGTTCGCGGGATTGTCGAGGGCAACGGCAACCCGCCCGGCGATGACCTCTGGGTTGTGTATTCGGTCAGCAAGGAAGACATCTGGATTGCCCGCATTCCCGTTCCCGTAAAAGGCCGGGTGCAGGGGCCGGTTGCGGATGATTTCAGCCGAATGGAGACCGGCGGATATGTCCCGGACTGGAACATCTATTCGCCTCAATGGTGTCCGGTGGAAATCGCAGAGTTTCCCAGCCGGACGGAAAAGAGTCTGATGCTCAGGGACACAGACCCCTATGATTATGCCAAGGCGGTCCGGGTCTTTCAGAAAAGCCCCCGGCTTTCCATCTCCTTCCGTTTGTACGTCCAGGCCCCGCGCGAGGTGCTGGATATCGAAATCCTTTCAGAAAAAGGGGACCGGCTGATCCCGCTGCGAATCGATACGCAGCTGAACGGCCTTCTTTTCAATCCGCAATCCGGAGAATACCGTTCTCTTGCCAAACTGGTTCAAGAGCAATGGCATACATTCCGGTTTCAAATCGATTCGAAAAACCGCTCTTTCGATTTGTTTTTGGATGAGAAACCTCTTCTGCAGAAAGCTGCGTTTGGCGTGCCGGAAGGGACCCCTCATCGCATCGAGTTCCGCACGGGGCGGTATCGTCTGACGGACGATGTTCAGAAGTACAAGAGCGGCAGCGAATTCATTCCCGGCTGGGATGAACCCGGGGCGGATGAACCGGTTGCGCCGGCCGTCTTCTATCTCCGGGATTTCCGGGCCGAAGACATCACCGGGTCCGTCCTGAATCCGGACTCCTTTCGCCGCTATGTCGATGCCTTCAATCAGATGGATGAGGAACCGATTGTCAATGCGGTTCCGAATGCCCAGGCCTGGGAATGGATGAAGCGGAACATCCCTTTTTTCGAATGTCCCGATAAGGAGCTGGAGGAGATTTACTATTTCCGCTGGTGGACCTTTCGAAAGCATATCAAAGAAACCCCGAGCGGCCTTGTGCTCACAGAGTTTCTCGACAAGGTCAGCCACAGCGGCCTTTCCAACACCATCAGCTGCGCCGTCGGCCATCACATCTATGAAGGCACCTGGCTGCGGGACCAGCGGCTCATCGATGACTATGCCCGGTTTTGGTACACCGGACACAATGGCTCCCTTCAGCCCCATTTTCACAAATACAGCAACTGGGCGACATGGGCGCTGTACCGGCGGTATTGGGTTCATCGGGACAGAGATTTTCTGATCGGTCTGCTGGATGCATTTGTCGAGGACCTAAATCGCTGGCGGGCGGAAAAGGGGCTGGAAAACGGTCTTTTTTGGCAGTTTGATGTACGGGATGGGATGGAGGAATCCATCAGCGGTTCGCGAAAAGAGAAAAACATTCGTCCGCCGCTGAACTGCTATTTGTTTGCAAATATGCTGGCGGTTTCGAAGATTGCTCAAATGGCCGGGCGCGATTCGCTGGCCCGTGAGTATGCCGAGCAGGCCGCGAAGCTCAAACGTCTGATTCAGGAACATCTATGGGACCCGCAGGCGAAATTTTTTAAGGTTCTGCGTCCCGATATGACGCCCGCGGATGTTCGCGAGGCCATCGGGTTTATTCCGTGGTATTTCAATCTGCCGGATGCAGGATATGAAGAGGCCTGGCGGCAGCTGACGGACCCGGAGGGGTTTTGGGCTCCGATGGGGCTTACCACGGCGGAGCGGCGGCATCCGGCCTTTCGCAGTCACGGCGTCGGCACCTGCGAATGGGACGGGGCCGTCTGGCCGTTTGCAACCAGCCAGACGTTAACGGCCCTGGCTAATCTGCTTCGATATTATTCGCAGCCGTATGTGAGCCGCAAAGACTTTTTTGAAGCCATGCTCACCTACGCTCGCAGTCACCGCCGGGACGGCAAGCCCTATATCGGGGAATATCTCGACGAAAAGACAGGCGTCTGGCTGACGCCGGATTCCAATCGAAGCCGCTTTTACAATCATTCGACCTTCTGCGACCTGGTCATTACCGGCTTGGCGGGGCTGGTGCCCTCGGAGGGAGAAGAGGTTCGCATTGACCCGCTGATTCCGCCGCAGACCTGGGAGTGGTTCTGCCTCGACAATGTTCCCTTCCGCGGACACATCCTGACGATTCTCTGGGACCAAACGGGGTTGCGGTATGGACAGGGAAAGGGCTTGTCAGTCTATGCGGACGGCTGTAAAATCGCCGCCTCGGAAAACCTGGAACCCCTGACAGTTCGGCTTGACTGATGAAAGGCGGAGAATGGAAAGTCCCTTGTCCAAAGACGAACAGTATATGCGGATGGCCATCGACCAGGCCTATATCGCCGAAGAAAACGGCGATGTGCCGATCGGCTGTGTGATTGTGTATGAAGACCGTGTGATTGCGCGGGCCTATAATCAGCGGGAGCAGCTCAACGACCCGACGGCTCATGCGGAAATCATTGCATTGACCCAGGCGGCCGAATACATCGGCAACTGGCGGCTGAACGGCTGTACAATTTACGTCACGCTCGAGCCGTGTCCGATGTGTGCCGGTGCTTTGGTCCTGGCCCGTCTGGACCGGCTGGTTTACGGAACGGATGACCCGAAGACCGGTGCCGTCCGCAGTCTGTACAATATTGTCCAGGACCCGCGTCTGAATCACCGTCTCGAAGTGACCTCCGGAATTTTGGCCGACGACTGCCGGGCGCAGCTGCAGGCCTTTTTCCACCGAAGAAGATTCGAGAAAGACGAAGTCTAAAGAAATTGTGTCAAGGGTAATAAAAAACCGTAAATCTCGCAAATTATATTGGACATAGCCTGTCTATATATATCTATTTCTGATTCCATAAGAAAGTTGGGGAAAAACTCTCCTTTCGGGACAAGTTCTCTTTAGAGAGTCAAATCGTGGACAGGAATTGTCGATGCAGATAAATATGGATAATGACGTGCTCGATAAGGCAAAGAATTTTATGAGGTTAGTTTTTGCCAATGAGCGGCGAATCTATGCCTATATTTATCTTCTCATTCCTTCCCGAACAGAAGCAGAAGACATATTTCAAGAAACCTTGTCTATTATGTGGGCAAAGTATGAGCAGTTTGAGCAAGGCCGTGATTTTGGAGCATGGGGAATTGGGATTGCACACAATCTGATTCGGAATTATCGGAAGAAAAAAAGAAACAGCCCTCTTTCTTTTGAGGAAGACATTGAAGATCTCTTAGACCGGGAAGCTCGTCAGTCCATTAAATCGCTGGACAGTCGGGTGGAAGCACTTCGTCAGTGTCTAAATCAAATGAACCCGCTTGACCGCAGGATGATTCATCTTCGCTACGAGAAGAACGCATCTGTAAAGAATTTGGCAGAGATGATGAATACAACAATGAAAGCGATTTATGTCAAATTGGCTCGGGCTCACGATTGGCTTCTTCGCTGTGTTCGTCGAACCTTGGCAGAGCAGGGGAACTGAAAAGATGGGCCGTTTGCGTGAAACGCAGCTTATTTGTGAGTGGATTCTGAAGTACCGAGACGGAAATATGTCTTCCAGCGAGCTTCAGCAATTCCATTCGCTTCTTCGAAACAATCCTGAGGTGCGGCGTTATTATATTGAAATTGTAGTCATGCAGTCTATTTTTGAGGGACGGAAGTCCCCGCTGATAGAAACCCCTGCTGCGGATGAGGACCATTCTCTAACCCTTGAGTTATGGGAAGCGTTGGCTGCTGAGGAGCGTTCGGCGGAGCCGGTTGAAATCATTCGGGCTCATGCAGAACCGGAGAAAAATGAATTGTCGATTCGCTCCTCATCCGTCTCTAAAACGCCGAATACGTCTGCTCTTGTTGCACTTGTAACCGCTGCCGCAGCCGTACTTTTGGTGGTTTTTACGATTCATTATTTTTCTGCTGTTCGGGAAAAAACGGCGGTTGCTGTTTTAATGGATAGTCTCGATGCCGTCTGGGGAGATTCTCTTCTCCGTGAAAAAGGAACTCCTTTTCCGATCGACTCAGAGCCCCTTTTCCTTAAAGAAGGGTACGTTCAGGTGGCTTTTCATAATGGTGCCAGCTTCACGATCCAATCTCCGGCCTCCTTTCAGTTTTTAGGGGAGGATATGTTAAAAATGAACTATGGACGTGTGTATGCGGTGGTACCGCCTTCCGCCTATGGTTTTCAAATATGCACGCAAGATTCTAAGATTATTGATTTGGGGACGGAATTTGGAATTGAACAGCGATTGAATGGGGACACGGAGGTTCATGTCCATAAAGGCAAAGTGGTGTTTGTTTCGAAAGCAGGCGGACGACAAATCAATTTGAATCTGACGGCCGGAGCGGCCCGTCGGCTGATTGCCGCTACGGGACAAACAAAAGAAGTTGAATGTCGAGGGGATTTATTTGTTCGGCATATCGACTCTTCTTTGAAATGGATATGGAAAGGGCAGCCCCTGGATCTGGCTGATGTAGTCGGCGGAGGAAGCGGTTTTGGAGGCGGCCAAATCCGCCAGGGGATTGATTTGGCATCGGGGAGGATTCAGACTTATGCCAATCAAGGATATGATATACCGGCGGCGGTTGGATTTCGTCCGGTCCGAGAAATGGCTTTTGTGGACGGGGTTTTTGTTCCAAACGGCGAGTTTGGGCCTACGGTTATCAGTTCAGAGGGGCATCAATTTCTTTTTCCCAAAACCAGTGGTGCCTATTGGTCGGATATTACCCCAAACCCCTTTATAGCCAAAAAAAATCCGCAGGGAGGCGAAGTTAAGTACGTTTCGACACTGCTTGAAATTGAAGAATCTGCCGAAGGAAAGATTCCATCCCGTTTGCTGGTTCATCCAAATGCAGGAATCACGTTTGATTTGGATAAAATCAGACAATCTTACCCGGCATTTGACCTGAAAACATTTCGGGCGATTTGCGGAATCCCGGCTGTTTTAGACTTTCGAAACCGTTCGGAGTTTTGGGTGTTGTTGGATGGACAGTGTGTGTTTCACGCTCAGGCGGATTATCAGAATCTTCACAGCCGTCTGATTGAGATTTCAATTTCCTCACAGAATCGTTTTTTGACGTTGGCGGCTACAGATGGCGGTGATGGAACCCATTATGACTGGTGTGTGTTCGCCCAGCCGGTTTTACATATCGAACGAACAATGTGAGTAGAGCCGAATCATGTCGGCCGAACATTGGAACTTTTTCTGGGAGGATTTTTTATGATGAAAAGTATGGTACAATTTGTTCTGGGATTGGCTGTTTTTTCCGTGCCAGCGACAGCCGTTTTATTTGAGGATTTTGAAACCTATAAGTTAGGAAGAGCGCAGGATACGACGAACTCGAAGTGGGTCAGCACTTCTGCTCAGGTTGTGTTGGGAGATAATCTGAGTAAAGGTCTTGATGCACGCAGTGCTGTGCCGGTTTATGCCTCACTGGGAAGCTTTTCAATTCCCGATTCAGATGCTCAGACAACCGTCTTCTTCCGTTTTTATGTAGCAACTGGTTCAGAAAATTCCCCAATAGGAGTAACGGATAGTGCTACTCCCAGTTCTTATAGCCATATGGATGCATATGTGCAGTGTATCAGTGGAAATCTAACAGCACGCAATGGTTCCAGTAGCCCCACGATTATATCTGGCATTCAGCCAGGCTGGTACAATGTTTGGCTGGTGATTAATAACATGGCAAATACCTATGACGTTTATGTCAATCAAGGGCTTGCAAATGCCTCGGAGGCAGATAAGAAGGCAACGGGTTTTACATTTCGTACACCCTCAACAGACTCTATTCGGTCGTTTGCTAATGTTTATGGTTCCGGTCATTTATTTGATGATATTTATATTACACCTGGGCTGGAGTTGTCGAATCCGCCGAAATCTGTTCCTCCATCGCCTGATACGATAGGAGGTTATTTTGTCACCCAAGGTACGGGTGCAGAATATTCAACGGTGATAAACGGGCATTTTACGCTTCCGGGAGTTGCCAGCACAGGTACAATCAATGTGCCCGGCTGGTACAGCAATCAGACAGTTTGGTCTGCGGATACGGGCACGAGGCACAATGACCACTCGGATGGGGATGGATGGTCTTTCAGTGAGAAAATCACAGATGGGCCGATCTGGACTGTGACCCAAACCAGAATGATTCCGGGACAAAGTTATTCGTTTCTTGCTGACGTGCAGGGGCGATGGGATTGCAACAGGGTCTATCTGTCGGTTGTTATTGGAGAGGATCCGAATACCGGCTTGGGAGATCCGAATGTATCCTTGGCTACCGCGGAATATGTAATAGGCGGAAATGGGATATGGTACCGTGATTTATTCGTCAGTTATACGGCAACCGAAGCGGATGCCGGAAAACATATCGGGCTGAAATTGGAGGGAAGCAGTACCACCAATGTGAATAACAGCTGGATTCGTTACGACAATATTCGGATGATTGACGGTTTGGTTGTGTCTAAGTATGGCCCAAAGAATCCACAGCCAGAGGACAAAAGTTGGGATATAGTGCCTGGTGAAGTAACATTGACTTGGATACCAAGCAATGACCCGAATTCGAGCGGTCAGCGTCTGTATTACTATATCGGAACCGGCAATGGTTTTAATGTTTCCGCCTATAATGCAGTCAGCCCTGTGGTTTTGCCCGTTTCAGCGAATAGTTATGCCATCGGTACCTTGACTTTTGATCAATACGTTCTCTGGCGGGTGGATACGGTAATCGATGGGGTTGTCTATACCGGCCCGACCTGGTACTTTGTGACTCAGACAGCAGATTTTCCACCAGTTGTCGAGGCGGGATACAACTATATCACCTGGGTAGGAAACCTTCCCCAACTGCTTATGGGGATTGTGGATGATTTAGGGGAAAATGATATAGCCGATGCAGATGTGGTCTGGTCGATTGATTCCGGTCCTGCCGGGGCTGAAGCCAGTGTGGTGAAGACGTCTTCGAATCCATTGGCACCCACAGCTCTTTTCACGAGCAATATGGCTGGTACCTATATCATCCGGCTGACCGCAACAGACACAGGGGGAAACCAAGGTCCGCAGACTTCCTTTGATACCCTGACGGTTCGTGTTGCCTCCGATGCCTGTGCGGCACAGCAAATGGTTCAGCCTGGATATAATTCTGCCGATTTGAATCAGGATTGTATCGTGGATTTGGAGGACCTTTCTGTTGTAGCGGTTCAGTGGCTGACAGATATCAGTTTGTCCGCATCGGTTCCTTATTAAGGGGTTTTACACGGCAGGGCTTCTCCGGGGAAGCCCTGCCCTTTCTTGCTTTTTTCTGCTGACTGGTTTGGAATGAGATGGATAGGGAAAGGGAAAAGAAAATGAACAAAAAAGGTTTTACCCTCATCGAGCTGCTGGTTGTGATTGCGATTATTGCTTTGCTGATAGCAGTGATTATGCCGGCACTTCGAAAGGCCCGGGAAGCAGCGAAATCCCTCTCCTGTCGAAACAACCTGAAGCAAATGACCCTTGCTTTCAGTGTTTACAGTCAGGAAAACAAAGGTCGTATGTTTCCTTTAGGGTATGGAGCGGATTATTGGTTTCGGAAAATTGCTCCTTTCTTGGGAGACCAGTATTTTCAGCAGAACCCTACGCTGGACCGTTCCGGAGTGATGCAGATTAACATTTGCCCTTCTACGAAGATTCAGACGTCCAGGGAAAACGGAACGTTTGACACAACATGGTATTTTCAGAATGGCATTGGCAGTTATGGGTTAAATTGCTGGCTTTTGCCTGATGTCCCCGATTCAAGCGGGCGAACCTGGTACGAGAAATGGGGGGGAAATTTAGGACAGACGGCCGGTCGTTATTTTGAACGGTATACAATGGCTCGAGCGGATGCCGGGCTCTTGGCGGATGCTTTTCGAATGGATGTCTGGCCAATGCCTGACCAGGAGATTTCCCTTCGTCTCTCTACAGAAAGATCTCAATTGAAAGAGCCGGGAGGGCTGCCGCACAATCCCAATTATTTTCTCCGCCGCTACATGGTGGACCGCCATGGAATGGCAGTGAATGTCGGTTTTGTCGGAGGATATGTGGAAAAGGTTCATATAAAAGACCTTGGATTGGTCAGTTGGAGTAAACGAGCAACTCCCAGGGCTGATGTTGTGGTTCCCTGATTTTTCAAGAATAGCTTCTCCTCTCCTCTTCCCAGAAAGCCGCTTTTATTTTTTTAAAGCGGCTTTTTTGTTTCAAGAGGGAATCGAAAGTTAAAAGATTTTCCTTCAAATTCTTTTCAGAAAAAGTATAATTAAGTTAACAAAGAGACAAGATAGGTCTGGTATTTATGGAGAGGTGTCGGAGTGGCTGATCGAGCAGCCTTGGAAAGGCTGTGTAGGGCTTGTCTCTACCGCGGGTTCGAATCCCGCCCTCTCCGGTTTGCCGGGTGGTTGACATAGGGGAAAAGGGTCTGTGTTCTCGACAGCGGAATTGTCCTTGTTTTTCCCCGGGCGGGATGAGAACCCGCAGGACGCAGATGCGTCATCAAGCGGGTTCGACACCGAAGGAGCCGCGAAGCGAATCCCGCCCTCTCCGGTTATCGTTTTCTTCTGAAAAGAGGTCAGCTTATGTCTTTCTGTTATTCTGTTCTACTGCCGCTTGGGTTGCTTTTTTCCCTCGGAACGGCCGGCTCTTCTTCTGCCCCTTCCGACAAGAAGGCCGGGCCGGTTTATCGGGATTTGGCTTACGTGGCCGGCGGGCACGAACGGCAGAAGCTGGATTTGTATCTGCCTGCCGAAGGAGAGAATTTTCCCCTGATTGTCTATATTCACGGCGGGGCCTTTCTGGCGGGCAGTAAGGAACAGGGGGTTCCGCTGGAGTATGTCAGGGACGGTTATGCCGTTGCGTCCATCAATTATCGACTCAGTCAGCACGCCAAATTCCCGGCCCAGGTTGAGGACTGCAAGGCGGCGGTCCGCTGGCTTCGATGCCATGCAGGGGATTACCGGATTGACCCCAATCATATCGCCGCCTGGGGGCCTTCGGCCGGAGGGTATCTGGCGGCTATGCTGGGCGTAACCGGCGATACGAAAGAGTTTGACAAGGGGGAGCATCTCGAGTTTTCCAGTGCGGTGCAGGCCGTTGTCGATTATTTCGGGCCGACGGATTTTTTGCAGATGGATACTCACCGCTTGCCGGATGGAATGGTTCACAATTCGCCGGATTCTCCGGAGTCCCGGTTAATCGGCGGGCCGATACAGGAAAATAAGGACAGGGTTTTAAAGGCCAATCCAATTACCTATGTTTCCCAAAACGATCCTCCCTTTTTGATAATCCACGGTGACCAGGACCCGCTGGTGCCTCATCATCAGAGCATTCTGCTGGATGAGGCCCTTCGAAAAGCGGGGGTGCCGGTGATTTTCTATACCGTCAAAGGGGGCAGGCACGGCAATTTTCGCGACCCCAACGTTCCGCGGCTGACCCGAGAATTCCTTGAAAAGAACCTGAAGGGGAAATCTGCTGCCTCTGATAAGCCGAAATGACAGCCAAATTCACAAAATGGAAGTTTTTTTGCATCTGGCTTGCCGGGTTAGAAGGGCTCTTCTTCGGGGGCTGTCAATTATTTCTGGGCCCTTCGGACCGGATCGCGTTTGCGGTTGATTCTTTGCGATGCGAGTATCTGACCGACCCGCTGGGAATTGACACCCCCAGACCTCGTCTCAGCTGGGTCATCCATTCAGCACGGCAGGGGGTTTTCCAGTCCGCTTATCAGATTCTGGTTGCATCGTCCGAACAAAACCTGGCGGAGGGTCGGGCGGATATCTGGGACAGCGGAAAAGTTCTGTCCGGTCAGTCTGTGAATGTGGAATATGCGGGCCCGCCGCTCAAGTCCGCCGCTTCCTATTTTTGGAAGGTACGGGTCTGGGACCGGCAGGGCTGGCGTTCGCCTTGGAGCCGTCCTGCCTGCTGGACGATGGGACTTCTGAATGACCAGGATTGGAAGGCCGAATGGATTCATGCCTCACAGCCCCAGTCTTCCCTTTATCCGCTGCCGATTTTCCGAAAAACCTTTGCCGTAAAAGCCGGCGTCCAAAAGGCCTTTGTTTTTGTCAGCGGGCTGGGCCATTATGAGTTGTATCTGAACGGCGGCAAGGTCGGCGACCATTTTCTGGCCCCCGCCTGGTCCGTTTATGAAAAGACGGTTTATTACGATACCTTTGATATTACAGATGCCCTTCGGGAAGGGCCGAATGCCTTCGGCGTGATGCTGGGCAAGGGGTTTTACAATACGAAGGGAGACCGCCGCATTCATTTTGTCAGGGCCGACCGCCTCCTGAAGCTGATTCTGCAGGCCCGGATTGTTTACAAAGACGGTTCGGAACAGATTGTCTGTACGGATGATTCCTGGAAGTGGATGGGCGGGCCTTATCTCCACAATGCGATTCTCGGCGGCAGCAGCTATGACGCCCAACGTCTTCCGGCCGGCTGGGCGGAGCCGGGCTTTGATGATTCCCAGTGGTTTTCGGCTGAACGGACCAACGGCCCGGGCGGGCGGTTATCCGCTTCTATGTTTCCTCCGATGAAGACCGTACGGGTCTTCAAACCGGTCAGGATTGAGGAGCCGGAGCCGGGCTATTTTGTGTATGATTTCGGACAAAATGCCTCCTTTGTGCCGCGGATTACGGTTGCGGGACCTGCGGGCTCGACGGTCCGGATGACGCCTGCTGAACAGCGGCACGGCCAGACCGGCAATATCAATGACGGCCGAGGCCGGGTCAATCAGGCGGGGCTCGGCAAGCCGAACTATTGGGAATACACCCTGCGGGGGGATGGGGAAGAAGTCTGGATGGATGCTTTTTGTTATACCGGTTTTCAGTATTTGGAAATCTCCGGTGCTGTTCCGGAGGGATTTCCGAATCCGTCGGGTCTGCCTGTTGTTAAGGATTTGTCGGCTGTGCAGGTGCGGAGTGCTTGCGAACGGGTCGGCACATTCACCTGCTCCAAGCCCCTGTTCAACGCTATTGACCGGCTGATTGACTGGGCCGTGCAGAGCAATATGGCTCATGTCCTGACGGATTGCCCCCAGCGGGAGAAACTCGGCTGGCTCGAGCAGACCTATCTGATGGGGCCGTCGATTTTCTGGAATTACGATGCGGCGGCATATTTCGGAAAAATCGCACGAGATATCCGGGATTCGCAGGATTCGAGCGGACAGATTTTCACTGTTGCTCCCAGTTTTCCTGTCTTCCAGGGGGCCTATCAGTACAGCCCTGAATGGGGGGCCGCAGGCGTCTTTGTCCCCTGGCTGACGTTTCAATGGTATCAGGACCGGCGCATCCTTGAAGAGAACTACGAAATGATGAAGCGGTTTGTCGATTGGATGGAGGCGACTTCCGACAATCTGATTCCCGTTTCCGGCCTGGGCGATTGGTATGATTACGGGCACGGCCAATCCCTCGGGCCATCCCGTTTTACGCCGAAAACGCTGACCGCGGCGGCAATCTTTTACGGCTGTGCGCAAACGCTTTGCGATGCTGCCGGCGTGCTCGGAAAACCAGAAGACAGCCGCCGGTACAGCGGCCTTTGCGAAAAAATAAGACATCGTTTCAACAGCGAATTTTTCGACGGCAGGGCGGTCTATCAGAACTTCGGCAGCCCCCAGACGGCCAATGCAATGGCTCTGGTGTTTGCTCTGCCGCCGCAGGAGGCCCGCTTGTCGGTTCTTGAAACGCTTATCGAGGACCTTCGGCGGCGAAACTGGCAGCAGACCGCCGGAGACATCGGATTTCATTATCTGGTGCGGGCTTTGATGGATGCCGGCCGTTCCGATGTTCTGTATCGGATTGCAAGCCGCACAGATGTAGGCAGTTACGGATGGATTCTTCAGCAGGGCTGGACCTCATTGCCGGAGGCCTGGGATGCAACGACTACCTCTTCGATGAATCATCTGATGTTAGGCCATATTCAGCAGTGGTTTGGACAGGGCCTTGTCGGGATTCGGCCGCATCCGGAGGAACCCGGTTTTCGAAAGTTTCTTGTCTGGCCGGAACCGGTTGAAGACCTGCAATGGTGCGAAGGGACTTACTGTTCTCTGTACGGCCCGATTGAGGTCTCCTGGTCCTGCAAAGAAAAGGAGTTTACCCTCAACCTGACGGTTCCCTGCAATACAGCAGCGGAGGCGGCACTTCCGGCAGACAGCCCCCGGCTTGTCCGCGTGAATGGAAAACCGCTCGGCGCTTTTCGAGAGGCCGTTTTTCTCCGGATGCAGGACGGCAGGGCAGTCATTCTCGTTCCGTCCGGACGGTACCAGTTTCAGTCCAAACTGCCTTGAGGTGTTTTTACCGGAGCAGCAGGGGCTGTTTATCCCGCAGCCATTGCGGAAGCTGCTCCCGCCGGACTTCTTTCCAGAGCCCTCGTTTTTCTTCGCGGGCTTCTTCCATCCATTTTTCGTATTGAGCAAACCGGGAATGTTCGAACCGCAGGTCTGCATACCCCCAGCCGTTTCGGATGATTTCTTCATTGACGATTCGTCCATCCTCCAGACGGACGTATGCCAAAAGACGGCCGTATAAATCCCGCTGGTCGCCGACGTTATCCAGCAGCAAGGTGACCGGACCGGCGCCGATAAGCTTCCGGACAAAATCGGATGCCTCCGGTCCAAAGTACATCACGCCGACAGTCGGGTGTTTGGTTTCCGGAGTGTCCACTCCGAGCAGACGAACGCGGACAACTTCCCCGCTGTCTGTGCGGATATCCAGAGTATCTCCATCGATGACCTCGGTTACGGCAAAGGTTTGAAGGTGAAATCGCTTCTGGTCGGGGCTGTAAAAGAAATGCTTCTGAATCGTTGACCGCAGCGGCCCTCCGAACCGATGGTCAAGAACCCCCAGTCCAGCCGGTACGAGGAAGAGCCAGAACAGCAGCAGGCCGTTCTTTCTTCGGCGGCTCATGGCATATGGAATCTTTTTTCGCCTGCCCATAAAAACTCCTTCTTTTTTGATTGTATCGGAGCGGCGGAAGAAAAAAAGAAAAACCCTGCAAAATCAGTTTTTGCAGGGTTTTAGGAAGCGAGGCCGAAGGGGCTCGAACCCTCAACCTTCGGATCGACAGTCCGATGCTCTAACCAATTGAGCTACGGCCCCACATCGAGACTTCATAATAAAAACTCCTTGCTCTTTTTTGTCAATTTTTTTTTCGGCAAAATTTCGCGAGAAAAACATATATGACTTAGTATATCCATTATTGTTGTTTTGTTGGGTCTTGCTTAAACGTTTTCCTGTGCTATCATTCCTGATGAACGCAAAAGCAGGAGTAAAAGTATGCCCAAAACAGCACTGGTACCCATTGCAGATGGAACAGAAGAGCTTGAAGCCGTTACGATTATTGATGTACTTCGCCGAGGAGGCGTGCAGGTGACTGTTGCGTCCGTACAGTCTCTCCAAGTCAAGGCCTCCCGAGATGTGAACTTGACGGCGGATTGCCTGATAGCGGATTGCCGGGACAAAACCTATGATTTAATCGCGCTGCCGGGGGGAATGCCCGGGGCCGAACATCTGCGTGATTGTGCAGTCCTGACTGAACTGCTCAAAAAGCAGAGGAAAGAAGGCCGCTGGGTTGCCGCGATTTGTGCATCCCCCGCCGTGGTGCTGGCGCATCACGGACTTCTGAATGATTGTCGAGCAACCTGCTATCCTTCGATGCAGGACAAACTGCCTTCCGCCCAGTCCGCTCCGGTGGTTGTTGATAAAAACTGCATCACCAGCCAGGGGCCGGGGACAGCGATTCCCTTTGCATTGGAGCTGGTGTCGCGGCTGCACGGCCGGAATGCAGCGGAAAAAGTGGCCGCCGCCATGCTGGTTAAGTGGGCACCAGTTTCGTAGTCTGTTCTTACGGCTTTTTCCAGACGTACTGTCGCGGGACTCCGCTGTAGTAAAGGAGGGCATCCGGCTGTTTCGTGATTTCGATGCCGGTTCCGTAATTGTCCCGGACAAAGACAATCTGAAACGTGCGGTTTTTGAGCATCCCGTCGAAGCTGCCTTTTCGTTCTCCGATTGTCAGGGTCTTTTCCTGTTCGTTCCATCGAAACTCGATGGTGCTGTACGCTCCTTTTTCATAGTTATAGCCGTCATTTTCGTCTTCATAAAGCACAAAGGCCCCGTCGGTGCCCGGGTAGATTCGCAATTCAATCGGGTCAGCTGGTTTCTCCGCGGCATACTGAACAAACGGACCCATGGGGAGAATAGTGCCGGCACGGACATACAGAGGGATTCTGTCAATCGGTGCATCGGCCTGGAGCGTCTGTCCGCCCGCCAATCGTTTTCCCGTCCAGAAATCCACCCACTCCGTCCCCGCCGGCAGATAAACCGAACGGGTCTGCTTTCGCGGTTCTGTTTGTTTTTCGCGGCGGTGGATATCCGGGGTTTTCCAGAACAACTGAGCCCGGAAGGCCCCTAAGACCGAATTAGAGGTTTCGAACGCAAAGTCATAGGCCCTGCCCGCTTCCAGTTCAACCGGAACGGTATAAAACTCTACCGACCAGTAATTGCAGGGCACCTCTTTGCCGTCCAGAAACAGCCGTTTGGGGCCGAAACTTTTCATATGAAACCGATGCGGCCCGCTTTGCGTGGGAATCAGCTTGCCCTCCCAGCGCATTGAAAACGTCTCGTCCTCAATAAAGTCCGGCCAGCCGGTGTACCAGAACAGATTGATGTTGGGTTCGATTTGCTGTCGGCAGACCTGCTGGAAGTTTGCATCGCTGTAGTAAGTCGCCTTCAGGCCGCGTTTGCCGTCCGGAGTGCGGAAATGTTCAGGCCCAATCAAAACGCTGTCTTCCGGCGGACGATGCAGCATATATTCCGTAACCGGGCAGACCAGAAGGGCCGGGCCGAACATGAACTCATCGTCTATCGAGTAGGTTCGCCGGTCTTCGGCGAAATCCATCGGCAGCCCCCGCATCAGCGTATAGCCCTCACGGGTGATGCGCCAGGCCAGCGAGTAAATATAGGGCAGCAGCCGATACCGAAGCCGGTCAAACCGAATCAGGATATCGGTAAAGTCCCCAAACTCCCAGATTTCCCGCGGCGTCTCTGAGCCGTGAGCCCGAAAAATTGGACAAAACGCCCCAAACTGAAACATTCGTGTATAGAGTTCCTGGTAGGCCGGGTCTTTGCCTCCGTTGGAGAAGACCCCGCCGTAGCTTCCAATCACAAAGCCGCCGATGTCAAACGTCCAGTAGGGCACGCCGGCCATGCAGTGATTTAAGCCGGCGGAAATCTGTTTGCGATACGTCTCCCAGTTGGCGCCGATGTCCCCGGACCAGGTTGCGGCGGCGTTCCGCTGCTGGCCGGCAAAGCTCGAACGGGTCAGAATATAGACGCGTTTCTGTTCATTCTCTTTTCGCAGGTTTTGATAGAGGGCATCCGTCATCACCAGCGAATAGGTGTTCAGATAGCGGGCAAAAGAACCGCGATGATTTCTGCCGATGTATTTCAGCCACGCCTCCGTTCCCTCTTTGGTGAGGGCGTTAATCACATCCGGTTCCGTCGAATCAATCCACCAGGCGTCAATCCCTTTCGAAATGAGCCCTTCTTTCAGATAGTTCCAATAGACGGCGTTGGCCTGCGGGTTGTAGGCGTCATAGTATTTAAAGCCGGCCCAGCCGAACGGCGGATACAGAAAGCCGTTTCGGTCCATCTCTTTAAAAACGGCTGTATCCGGCCCCAACCCCGGCCAGATGGAAATCATCAGGTGATAATTTATCTGATGCAGCAGGTCCACCATTTCTTTGGGATTCGGATAACGGGTTTCGTCAAAGACCATTCCGCCCCAGTTGTTATTCCCGCCCCAGTAGTTCCAGTCCTGAATGAGATTGTCAATCGGGATTTGACGCCGCCGATACTCTTCTGCAACACTCAGCAGCTCCTGACGGGTCTTGTAGTGTTCTTTGCTTTGCCAGTAGCCGTAGGCCCATTTGCCGTACAGCGGGGCCTGTCCGGTGAGGTCTCGATACCCTGCGATCACCTCATCCATCGTTCGGCCTGCGATGAAATAATAATCCATCTGGCGGCCGACCTCGGAATGGAAGGACATTCCGCCGATGCTGTCGGAAAAAATGGTTTTTGAGTAGTTGTCCCAAAGAATGCCCCAGCCGCCGGTGGAAACCAAAAACGGAATAGCGGCTTCCGTGTTGGATTGAACCAGTGTTACCGTTCGGCCCCGATAGTTCATATACCCGTCCTGATGCTGGCCGAGACCGTATAACCCTTCCTCCGGACGCAGGGTAAACCGCTGTTCCAGACTGAATACGTTTGTTTCATAAGGAATCTCAACCGGATGAATGGCAGGGGGGCCTTGTTCCTTTAACAGAGTTTGTCCGGCAGCATTCTGATATTCGATTGTCCCGTTTTCCTTAGACAAGCGGACTGTGAGCTTATCCGAGCAAAGGACAAACTGGTATGCATCTTCAGCCAGAGACAGCTTTACCCGCTCCGGGTTGGAAGCAATGACAACCAAACTGTTGGGTTCGGGTACCGCAGGTTTTACCCATTTTATCACACGAACTTTGTTGTCTCCGTAAAAACGGATTCGTGTGAAGGATTGTCCGTTCGTCCATTCAATTCCATTGTGGACAACTTTTACTGTTCCGGAGGCAGGGGGCAGGACGGTCTGCTGTTGACAGGAACCCCCAAAAACCGCCGTTAAAAGACCCACAATGACGACATGTCCGTTGTTCGGATTGAGCGGCATCCTCGTCTTCCTTTCACTTCAGCACCGATTGATTTTTTCCTTTCCGGCTTTGGGTATGAACAATATAATCGATTCTATACAGCAAGGGAAACAGGCCGAAGAAATTTGCAAAAAAAGCAGTCCGAAAAAGGAGGACAGGCCATGTTCAAATTATCGAGTCCTGCTTTTGCCGACGGGCAGATGATTCCGCCGAAATACACAGCCGACGGGGAGGACATTTCGCCGCCGCTGACTTGGGAGGGACTGCCGCAGGCGACTAAGAGTCTTGCTTTGATTTGCGATGACCCGGATGCCCCGGTCGGCACATGGGTTCATTGGCTGATTTGGAATATTCCCCAAGATGCCGGCTCTCTGCCCGAGAATGTGCCGATGCAAAAGCAGCTGGCCGACGGAGCTCGGCAGGGAGTGAACGACTTCGACCGAATCGGCTATGGGGGCCCGGCACCTCCCGGCGGAACGCACCGGTACTTTTTCCGGCTATACGCACTGAATACCGTCCTTGATCTGCCGGCCGGTGCTTCACGGGCTCAATTAGAAAAAGCCATGAAAGGCCGGATACTCGGACAGGCCCAATTGATGGGGAAATACGCTCGGCGGCGGTAAGACGGGTAAACGCGTTTAGGTCTCCCGCAAACGCTGAATCAGGATGCCGGTATAAAGGGCCAAAAGCACCAGATAGTCCAAATCCATCAGACTGTAATGGGAATGCTCGGTGGAGTTTTCGATGTAGAAAATTCCGAAGCAGTCTTTTTGGTACATCACCGGGGCAATCAGCACGGAGCGGATTCCTCGATTGATAATCGGACGCGGCAGCTGGTGAATCAGCATAAATTTGTGTTTTTCGAGGGCCTCTTCCAGACTGTTGGGGACGGCTAAATCAACCCGCTGCACGGCTTCCGTAGTGATTTTGCGGCCTCCTTCGGCCTCCATCGGCCCGCTGGGTTCGCGGCGCAGGGCAACCCAGACGTGCAGGCCCGAAAACTGTCGAAGCAGAACTTCCTGAAGGATTTTGTGCAGTTTGCCCAAAGACCGTTCGTGGCAGATTTGGTCGATCACTTCGGTAAGCTGCCGGACGCGTTTGGCCGGAAAACGAATCGGCGGAGCATCCGCCGCATCCAGATTTCGCTCGACGGTATGCAGCTCCTTTCGGATTTGGGTGCCGACGAGGGTGTCATCTTTTTCGCTAATCTCAGCCGCGTGATTTCCCTCCTCATCCAACTGAACACGGATTTCGAAGTCGGCAATCTGGATGGTATCTCCGGTTTTAATTTCGGCCTTATGAATCGCAACACGGTTCAAAAAGGTTTTATTCGCTGAGCCGAGGTCTTCAATAATCCAGGCTCCGTCTTTCGTTGTGTAAAAGACGGCATGCTGACGGGAAACGGCCGGGTCCGGCAGAAAAACCTGACTGCCTTTCTGGCGGCCGACATAAATGGGACCCCGGTCAAATGTCAGTTCGTTAACGCTGCTTCCGCTCAAACTGACGAATAATTTCATAGCCGCCTCTCCTTGTCAGATTTCAAATGAAATTATACCGGATTTCTCGAATTTCTGTCAATGGTACGTAAGATGCGGCGGACATTTTCCACCTTTTTATTGTCAAAGGACTGAAACCGGCTACAATAGAAGTTGGTATTTCCTATTTCTATTGAGGTTTTCGATGAGAATTATAGCAGGTTCACGACGGGGAATGCGGCTTTTTTCTCCGGTGGGAAACAATACCAGGCCCATCACCGACCGCGTCAAGGAATCCATCTTCAATATTATGATGAAGTGGGACCTTCCCGCAGATGCCGTAGTAGCAGACCTTTTCTGCGGGACCGGCTCGTTCGGATTAGAGGCCCTCAGCAGGGGGGCGAAGTGGGTGACTTTTATAGAGAAAGACCGCAGAACTGTGGAGATTCTGGATAGAAATATCGCAAAAGCCGGCTTTCTCAAATCCTCCCGCACCATTTGCTACAACGTACTGAAAATCGGAGCGGCGGTTCAGGAGGAAATGTATGATTTGGTCTTCGTGGATCCGCCGTATGAGATGAGCAGGAATTGTGATATGGCCAGTGACGTTTACAACCTGATGAGACAAATCAATCTGCAGGTCAAGGATGGTGCCATTGTCATTCTGCGAACGCATTTGCGTTCGGTTGTTCTTGAACTTTATGGTCAGCTCGAGATGATTGACAAACGAGAGTGGGGAAATATGAAAGTTGCTTTCTTCCGGAAGCAGACGCGGGAAAAACTTCTGGAGGATTTAGAAAAAAGCTTTTAAATCTTATTTCAGTCAGGGATTTCGTTCTGCGGGGCCCAAACAATGCGAATCTTGCTGGTAGAAAGCCATGAAACCTTTGCTCATGTCGTAGTGAGTGCATTCCTGAAAGAACACGAAGTGGTGATTCGTTCGCTGGTGATGGATGCACAGCATGAATTTGACATAGGCGGCTTTGATGTGGTTATGGTTGATTACGATTTAGCGGACTGCAAAGGCAGCGAACTGGTCAAATACATTCGAAAATCAGGATACGAAATCCCAATTATCGGAATCTCGGCAAAAGATGAAGCCAATGAGCTGCTTTTGGCTGCGGGTGCCAGTGATGTCTGCAACAAGATGAATTTTGACCGGATTGGTCAGGTGCTGGCCAAGCTGGGATTGCCTTCATAAAAAATCCGGACCGGCGATGGGTCAAACCGGCCCGGACCAGGCGAAACGAGGTAACGAGGCAGGGGAATTCTTGAACGAAGAAATCTGTACCACCATTACAAGTTCATATCATGCGGCAAATCCCCCCGCTGGGCTATTTAAAAGATAGGAAATAATTCTCCCAAAGGCAAATGGAGTATTATTCTTTCATCTCTGTTTCGGGGGGTTCGATGGCTTCCGGTTGACTTTCTGACTGGGGAGCAGTCGAAGTTGGTTTGGCCTGGGAACAGCTTCGCAAAAGTCCCTTTATGTGTCCGATAGTCAGCTCTTTATATCCGCCGATTGGAATGCCTTTGATGCTCAGATTGCCGATTTTTATGCGTTTTAAGGATTTGACCTTAAAACCGAGCCGTGCGAAGGAGCGTCGAATTTGACGATTGAGCCCTTGTTTTATGGTTACTTCCAGTGTCGTTTCGAAGTTGGTTCGACGAAGCACTTTGACGGCTGCGCCCGCCGTTTTTCCTTCCGCAAGCCAGACCCCTTTCTTTAGTTTCTCGATATGCTGGCTCTCCATTCTCCCGTTTACTTCCACTTCGTACGTTTTCGGGACTTTGAAGCTTGGGTGGGTGAGCCGGTTAACCAGTTCTGTGTCATTGGTCAGCAGCAGGGCCCCCGTTGTGTCAGCGTCCAGCCGTCCGACACAGACAATCCGTTTGTTGCAGGGGATTAAATCGACGGCCTGGCGGCGTCCGAGCGGGTCATAGTTGGTACAGATGACATTTTTGGGCTTATTGAGGAGATAATAGCATTTTTCCGGCTGACGGATTCTCTGTCCGTAAACGCGAATATCATCTTTTTCCGGGTCGGCGAATGCGGGCATCTGGTTGACAACCTGGCCATTGACTGTGACGGCGCCTTCGAGAATCAGGGCCTCGCATTTCCGGCGGGAATCGATACCCGCCGCCGCCAGGATGCGCTGAAGACGCTGCTGGCCCGGTTTCGGCGACCCGGAGTGTACATTCGATGGTTGTCCTTTTTTCTTTCTCATTGAGCCGGTACTATACCATACCTGCCTTTGAGTTTCAATGAATAGGTCTGCTGTTCCGAAAAACTCCGCTTTGCCCCCTTTTTTATTGACAGATTGTCCTGAAACGGGGATATTATCTTTTTTCTTTCTTCCCCCCATACGGGGTGGTGAGGCGGTAAAAAACATTTGGATAAGGAGTCTTAGGCATGGCTGTACGAGCCGGACAAAGCAATGCGATGAAAATCGCCTTGGTAACGTTTGTGGTGTTGTTCCTGATTGCTGCCACCCTGGCTGTTATTTTTTACCTGCAAGCCGAAGAATATCAAGGGGCTGAAGCAGCTGCCAGGGCCGACTTGGCCAAATTTGCCACACCCGCTGAGCAGAACGCTGTCGGACGGATTGTCGGCAAATCGGAGTCCGGCAAGAGTTATCTGGGTACAATGAATGCTCTGTTTAATCAGCTGGTTCGAACCATTCTCGGAATTGAACCGGATGAAAATACGCCGGCCACCGTCAAATTGAATCTGATTGCAATGAAAATTACGGAACTGCAGGAGTCTTTGGGAGCGGATTTGAGCCCTGCGTACGGGCCGAACGGAATTGCCTTGCTCCAGGCCATTGCCAATCTGAAGAAGACTCTTGATTTGACTCGTCAGGAAATGGAGACCCTTCGGCAGCAGTATCAGCAGCTTCAGAACGATTTTACCATGGCCTCTCAGCAGGCCCTTATCCGGGAAGAAAAGCTTCGTCAGGAAGCATTGCTTTATCAGCAGAATGCCAATGAAATCCAGTCTCGCTATGATGAACTCAAAAAGATGATTGAAATGACGGCCGATCAGCAGATTCAGACGCTGCGAAGTCGTCTGGAAGAAGAACAGGCCAAGCTTCGTCAAAAGCAGCTGGAAGTTACGGAACTTCAGGAAAAGCTTCAGCAAACCGAAACCGCCCTCCGAACCGCCATGGAGAAAATTGAAGGCATCAAGCCGCGTCCCAACGTTGCGGCGGCGGCTTTCAAGCCCGATGCAAAAATCCTGCAGATTGATTTCCAAAACGGCGTTCTTTACCTCAATGTGGGAATGGAGGATCATGTTTATCGCGGTTTGACTTTTGCAGTCTATGACCGCAATGCACCGCTGCCGGAGGACGGCCAAGGCAAGGCGGAGATTGAAGTCTTTCAGGTAAGCCCCAATGTTTCGGCGGCTCGTATCCTGCGTTCTTCGGTTAAAAATCCGATTGTTCTGGATGACATTGTAGCAAACCTGATTTGGGACGCCAAGACCAGCAATCGCTTCTATATAGCCGGTGAATTTGACATCAACGGAGACGGGACTCCGGAAACGGATGGAGCGGAGCGAATTCGAGAGATGATTTTGCGATGGGGGGGCACGCTGGAGGATGAAATTACGGTCAATACAGATTTCGTCGTTATGGGAGACTCGCCGCGTCGCCTTCCCAAACCGACTCAGGCCGAACTGGAACTGAACCCGGCTGCACAGCAGCGTTATGAGGAGGCGCAGGCACATGCGGCCCAGTACGATGCAGTCCTTCAGAAAGCTGAACTGCTTTCCGTCCCTGTTTTTAATCTCAAGCAGTTTTATTATCTGCTCGGATACGAAACGCTGGCTTCAAAGAACTGAATCGGAACAAACGATTACTTTTGCCGGCTTTTCCAGAAAACCGGTTCGATTCCGATAGAGGCAACGTAAATATCCCCCGTGGCTTGTCTGCTTTCCGGGCATTGGAGAAAGCCGCGTTTAAGGGCCGCAAAGGTGACGGTTACTTTTGCCTCAATGCAGACAGGAAGCGGGATTCCCTCGTCGCAGTCCAGACCGGAGGGGATGTCCACAGCCAGAATAGGTTTTTCGGCGGCATTGACAGCCGCTATCAGCTCGGCTGTATCTTCACTAAGTGTCCCTTCCAGACCGGTTCCCAGAAGCGCATCTACTATCCAGTCTGCTGTTTCCGTAAACGCCTTCACCTGCTTGTGGATTCTGGTATTCCGCTCAAGGGAGCGGATTTCAAGTCCCATTGCCTCGATAATCTCCAGATGCAGTTTTGCATCCGTCCCTATCCGTTCCGGACGACCGCAGAGAATTACGGAGGTTTTTACGCCGGAATTGGCCAGATGACGGGCGATAACGAAACCATCTCCGCCGTTGTTGCCCGACCCGCAAAAAATTACGACACGGGATGGCGGTTTTTTCTGCAGGTTTCTCAGCAGACATTCTGCAGCACCTCGACCCGCATTTTCCATCAGGACGGCTCGGGGGATATGCATTTGTTCAATAGCCCAGCGGTCGAAAGCCCGGACCTCCTGACGGCTCATTACCCCCAATTCATTTGTATTGTTTCCATCCCAGTAATGAATCAGCATATTCCTGATTATAGCAGCTCTTTTTACGGATAGAAGTTCCTCTCTAAAATTATCTCTTTGCGAAAAAACGGTTGATAATTGTAGCCAATCTGCTATAATGGCGAATCGAGAAGAAAGAAAAATTGTGTGTAAGATATGGAAAAGAAAAGACTTAAGGAGCCATTGGGGCTCTGTGTCGGTGTGGAAAGGCAAAGACAAAGATGTTGACAAAGGAAATGAAGGGAAAAATTATCTCAGATTACAAAACCAATGAGAAAGACACAGGTTCGCCGGAAGTGCAAATTGCCATTTTGACAGGCCGGATTAACGAACTTACTGAACACCTGAAAAATCATCCCAAAGACCACTCGTCACGACGAGGGCTTTTGAAAATGGTTGGAACTCGGTCTTCCTTGCTCAAATATATTCGGAACAAGGATATCAACCGATATCGCACGATCATTTCCCGTCTGGGGCTCCGAAAGTAGAGCCCTATTCCTTGAATAACCTCATTTGGGCACATTTGTTTTGTCCTTTTGAGAAAGTGGAGTTTGTAGATAGACAAGAAAAAGTAGGGTATTTGTTAGGATAAATCGAATGTTCTCAATACATCGAGTCGAAAAAATGATTGGCGGGAAGATGCTCTCGCTGGAGACCGGGCAAATCGCCCGCCAAGCTCATGGAGCAGTCGTTGCTCAAATCGGTCAAACAATGGTTTTATCTACCGTTGTCTCAGCAGAGCAGAGGTCGGAGGAGATTGATTATTTCCCCTTGAATGTGGAGTATCGGGAAAAATACAGTGCCGCCGGCCGGTTTCCGGGGGGATTCATCAAAAGAGAGGGAAGACCTACGACGAAGGAAATCCTGACCGCCCGGATGATTGACCGACCCATCCGTCCTCTTTTTCCGGACGGGTATTTCAATGAGGTTCAGATTATTGCAACGGTTCTCAGTGCCGACCCTCTTTATGACCCTGATGTCCTGGCAATGATTGCTTCCAGCGCCGCTCTGGCCATCAGCAAGATTCCTTTTTTGGGTCCGGTTGGGGCCTGCCGGCTGAGCCGTGTGGACGGCAAATACATCTTTTTCCCCACGTATGATGAACGGGAAAAAAGTGATTTTAATTTGGTTTTGGCCGGCCGACGCGAAGCCGTCAATATGATCGAAGTCGATGCCAAACAGATTCCCGAAGAGCAGGCTGCGGATGCAATTGCCCAGGCGCATCAGGTTGTCCGACAGGTCTGCGACCTGATTGATGAACTGGCTGCCCGATGCGGTCAGGAAAAGGAAATGACAGCATCCGAGCTTGATCCGCAGCTTGTAGCGGAGATTACGGAAAAGACCTCGGCGGCTTATCGTCAGGCCTACCAGATTCACGGCAAGAGTGAGCGAAAGCTGGCTCTTGAGCAGATTGCCGAGCAGATTGTAGCGGAGTACGTGGTGCCTGAAAATGCTGAGCCCAGGGCGACGCTTCGGGACGTAAAGCGTATTCTCGAGAAGGTCCAGCGGACGGAGGTTCGCAAACTCCTTCTCGAAGGCAAACGTCCCGACGGGCGCCGGTTCACGGAGCTGCGTCCGATTTCCTGTCAGGTGGGTCTTCTGCCCCGTTCCCACGGTTCTGCGCTCTTTACCCGCGGGGAGACTCAGGCGTTGGTAACCTGCACGCTCGGTACAGGCCGGGATGAGCAGACGATTGACGGCCTGACGGAGGAATATGCCCAGAGTTTTATGCTGCATTACAATTTCCCGCCGTTTTGTGTAGGAGAAGTGCGTCCGGTTCGCGGTCCCAGCCGTCGTGAAATCGGACATGGTGCCCTGGCGGAGAAGGCCCTTGAGCAGGTCAACCCCAAAGAAGAAGATTTTCCCTATACCATTAAAATCGTTTCGGACATTACGGAGTCCAACGGTTCCAGTTCGATGGCCTCCGTTTGCGGAGGCACACTGGCTCTGATGGATGCGGGCGTTCCCATTCTGAAGCCGGTGGCGGGCATCTCCATTGGGCTGGTTACGGAAGGAAGCCGGTATGAACTGCTGACCGATATTATCGGGGACGAAGACCATTACGGCGATATGGATTTTAAGATTGCCGGCACGGATACGGGAATTACCGCCATTCAGCTGGATATCAAGGCCGAAGGACTTCCTCACGAGATTATGGTGGCGGCGATGGAGCGGGCTCGCCAGGCACGTCTGCAGATTCTGGAAATTATGAAGCAGACCATTGAGAAGCCGCGTCCGGCTCTGAGTCCTTATGCCCCGAAGATTATCACCATCAAGATTGACCCGGAATACATCGGCAAAGTGATTGGTCCTTCCGGCAAGATGGTCAAGAGCATTCAGGAGCAGACGGGCTCTTTGATTGAAATTGAAGAAGACGGGACGATTTCCATCAGCTGTGTCGGCGGCGACGGGCATTTGGTCGCGCGGGATATCATTGAAGCGATGACCACGCCGCCGCAGGTCGGGCGGATTTACCGGAATGCCAAAGTTGTGGCCGCCAAGGATTTCGGTGTGTTTGTGGAAATTACCCCGGGTGTGGAAGGACTATGCCATATCAGCGAATTGTCGGACGGATATGTCAAAAATGTCCAGGATGTCTGCAAGGTCGGAGATACCATTGATGTAAAACTGATTTCCATCGATGAGCAGGGGCGTTTTAAGCTCAGCCGGAAAGCTGTCCTGCAGGAGAAGGGAATCAGCGAGAAAAAATAAATTCGGTGAAGTCCTGCCGCAGCGGGAAGGGGTGAAAATGCTCCTGTGACCAGCACGGCGGCAGAGTGGGCGAAATGACGGAAAAACCTCTTGGCGTTCGCAGAGGGAGGGACAAGGATGACAGGGACAGTGAAATGGTTTGATCCTGTCAAGGGATTTGGATTTATTTTCGGACCGGACGGGCAGGATGTATTTGTCCATTATACCGCTATTCTGCAGGAAGGATATCGGCGTCTGGTTCATGACCAGCTTGTGGAATATGACTGGGTCCGGACCCCAAAGGGGCTTCAGGCTCGAAATGTCCGGGTGATTGCCGTACAACCCCCGAAAGGAAAACTTCCGGCGTCCGAAAAAACCGCACAGAAACCGACGCGGAAAAAGGAAAAAGAGTAGTCTTTTCCGGATGCATGATGGGCAAAAAGCCGGTTATTTTGGTTGCCGATGAGGAGCGCCAGCATGCGGATGCGCTGGAGGGACTCTTTTTGGATTCCATTCAGGTCCTCTGGGTACAGACAACCCGCCAAGCCCTTGATGCTCTCCAAAATGAGGGGCTTTGTTTGGTGATTTGCGATTTGAACCTCAACGGGGGGACGGATGGTTTTGTTCTTCTGGAAGCGGTCAAGGTCCGTCGTGCTGCTGTTCCGGTTGTCATTACCTCTTCTTCCCCTACGATTGAGACCTGCAAACAGGCCATGCGGCGGGGGGCCTGGGATTATCTGGCCAAACCGGTGCCTCCGGAGCAGCTGCGGACTCTGGTCGAGCAGGCCGTCCCCGGTATCCTGCAGACAAAAGTAGTTGATGATTTTGTCTTCCCCGGTGTGCACAGCCGGAGCCCTCTGATGCAGAGTGTCTATCGCATCCTTCGCCGCGTTGCCCCGACGGATTTGAGTGTGCTGATTGAAGGGGAATCCGGGACAGGCAAGGAGCTGACCGCGAGGGCTCTTCACGAAAATTCGCGTCGTAAGGACGGACCTTTCTGTCCAATCAATTGTGCAGGTCTGGCGGAGACGCTTCTGGAAAGTGAACTTTTCGGTCATGTAAAAGGGGCTTTCACGGGGGCCACCGGCGACAGAAAGGGACTTTTCCAGATTGCCGATGGAGGAACACTTTTTCTGGACGAAATCGGGGATATGCCTTTGCCAATGCAGGCCAAGCTGCTGCGGGTTCTCGAGGATGGAATCATTCGTCCCGTCGGAGCCAGCCATTCTATTGTTGTGGATGTTCGGGTGATCAGTGCAACCAATCATGACCTGGCGGCACTGGTGGAGCAAAAAAAATTTCGTCAGGATTTGTATTTCCGCATCAAAGAGGCGGCTGTTACGCTTCCTCCTCTTCGAAAGCGTCCGCAGGACATCCCGGAACTGTTCGGGTATTTTCTCAAGGAGGCGTGTGAAGACACCGGACGGGATATTCACCTGATTACGGAACCGGCTATGCGGGCGCTGATGGCTTATTCCTGGCCGGGGAATATCCGTCAGTTGAGAAATGTCGTGCGGACAATGGTTGTGATGTGTGAGAAAGATATCCTGGATTTGCAGGATTTGCCGCCGGAGATTTCCCGTCTCAAACAGCTGGAAGCTCCTTCGCCGACTTCATATACAGATGAAGGAGGTCTGGTGGAGTTGGACAAAAAAGAGAAAGAGCCGATTGTTTTGAATGCCTTTTCGGCCGGAGCTGCCGAAGGCGGCGACTCGTTTTTCAGGGAGATGGCGGGCAAATCACTGGAGGAGGTCGAACGCGAACACATCCGGCGAACGCTCGAAATGACCGGACATAATCGCGCTGAAGCGGCGCGTATCCTGAAAATCGGAGAACGCACGCTTTACCGAAAAATCAAGGAGTACAATCTATAAATCCCGCTCGACGGCTTGAGCGACTTTCCTGAGTCGGACCATCAGTTGAGTCAGCACTTCCGGTGTGATCGATTGGGCTCCATCCGAGAGCGCATGTTCAGGGTCAGGATGACACTCGATAAGCAGACCGTCGGCACCTGCGGCAACGGCGGCTAAACACATAGAAGGAACCATATAAGCATGTCCTGTACCGTGAGAAGGGTCAACGACAATCGGCAGGTGGGTCCGCTCCCGCAGGGCGGGAATAATCGCCAGCGGCAGTGTGTTGCGAACATAGGTTTCAAATGTGCGGATACCTCGTTCACAAAGAATCACATTGGGATTGCCGGCATTGATAATATACTCGGCGGCCAGAAGAAACTCATCCAGTGTGGCGCTCATTCCTCGTTTGAGCAAAACCGGTTTTTTCGTTTGGCCAATCGCTTCCAGCAGCGGATAATGCTGCATATTGCGGGCACCGATTTGCAGAACATCGGCCACCGGAAGAATCTCTTCGATTTGTTCCAAACCAACCACTTCGGTTACAATGGCCAATCCAGTCTCCTGTCTGGCTTCTGCAAGCAGTTCCAGCCCCTTTTTGCCGAGCCCCTGGTGGCTGTAGGGGCTGGTGCGGGGCTTGAAGGCGCCTCCGCGAAAGCCGATACATCCGGCTGCGGCGGCCTGACGGGCGGTCTGAAGAACCTGCTCGCGGCTTTCTACAGCGCAGGGACCGGCGATGACGCCGATTTTTGTTCCCCCGATAGGAAATTGTTTTGGACCAATGGAGATAACGGTGCGTTCTTTTTTGACTTCGAGAGAAGCCATTTTGTAAGGGGCCAGAATCGGCACAATCTTTTCCACCATCGGTGCATTTTCAATGGCTCCCTTGTCCACGGCCCGTTTATCGCCCAGACAGGCAATTACGGTACGATCTGTGCCGTAAATAATATGTTCTTTCAGCCCGTACTCTCGGACTAATTTAACGACGTGCTGAATATGGGCTTCTGATGCCCCTGGTTTCATTACAACAATCATATTGTTTTTCTTTCCGGAATCGTGAACGCTTAAGAAAAAGGAAATCTAACATCCGCAGAAAGTTTTTTCAAGGAAGCAAAAGATTAGAAAGATTTTGACCCTGACATCTCCGCAGGATAAAATCCTGAATAAAAGAGCGGGGTTACTGTGAAACTTTTATTGTTGGCAGATTTGCATAACAGGGTTGAGGGACTGGAAGCCATTGCGGGGGGATATGATGCAGTGCTTTTGGCGGGAGATATCGCCAATTTCGGGGGATTAGAAAAAGCAGAGCAAATACTCACTATTCTGGAGAAGCATTGTCCGCTCATCTTGGGGGTTTTAGGGAATTGTGACCCTTCGGGTGTTGAAGATTTGCTGCAGGAGAGGGGGGCGTTGTTGGACGGAAAAGTTGTAGAACATCAGAATTTTAACTTTGCAGGGATAAGTGGAACGGAGCCGTCTGCATTTAATCGGGAAAAAGAGTATCCCAATTCTCCATTTCTAAAGAGTCTTCCAACAATAAAATCCGTTTTGAAGCCGAACAGCCCCTTCGTATTTGTTTCCCATCAGCCCCCATTCAATACATCTGTAGATAAGTTTGCACGAGGTCAGCATACGGGAAGCCGTGCTATACGAACCTTTATTGAACAGACTCAGCCGATTCTTGCTGTTTCCGGTCATATTCATGAAGCCGTATCAACGGATAAAATCGGCAGAACAATTCTTGTAAATCCCGGCCCATTTAAGAATGGGCTTTACGCAACCGCTGAGATAAACGGGACTTGCGTTGATATCCAGTTTAAGTCTCTTTAGAGAATGTGCTCTTTTTTTATTTTTTAACAAAAATCTAACGTGCATAAGAACAAAAACTAAATAAGAACATATACTAATTAGTAAAAAAATTAAAATTGATGTCTAATTCAGCGAAAACAATAGAAGAAAGGATGAAAGAGTTCGAAACCCTCTGCCGGTCTAAAGGGTTAAAAATCACCCCGCAGCGTTTGAGGGTCTTCAAGGTTTTGCTGGAGTCCAAGGACCACCCGACGGCGGAAGAGGTCTATCAGCAGGTTCGACGGGAGATGCCGAGCATCTCTCTGGACACGGTCAACCGGACACTCAATACTCTGCTCCAAATCGGGGCGGCTTTTCTGGTGGAAGGGACCGGTCAGCCGAAGCGTTATGACGGCGGATTAGAAGACCATCAGCATTTTCGCTGTCTCCAATGCGGAGCTGTGATTGATTTCAATTACGAGCCCTATAAAAGCATTGAGGTGCCTCCGCATTTGAAAGAGCAATTTACGGTTTTACGCAAAAGCGTCTATTTTGAGGGAATTTGTAAACGCTGTTCAGAATCAAAGGAACAATTGAAAGAAGGGAGAAATCCAGTATGTCAGTAAAAGGAACCAAGACGGAGAAGAATTTGCTGACGGCCTTTGCCGGAGAATCTCAGGCCCGCAATCGGTACACGTATTTTGCCGGTCAGGCCAAGAAGGAAGGGTATGAGCAGATAGCCGCAATTTTCATAGAAACAGCGGAGCAGGAGAAAGAGCATGCGAAACGTTTGTTCAAATTTTTAGAAGGCGGTGAGGTTGAAATTTGTGCAGCTTTTCCGGCCGGTGTGATTGGGACAACGGAACAAAATCTGGCAGAAGCGGCACATGGGGAAAACTACGAGACAACTGTTATGTATCCGGAATTTGCCAAAACGGCCGAACAGGAAGGGTTTAAGGAAATTGCCGGCGTGTTCCGCAGGATAGCGGTGGCAGAGGCCAGACATCGCGATCGATATCTGGCTTTACAGGCAAATATTAAAGAAGGAAAGGTATTCAAGCGGTCCCAGCCGCAGCGCTGGGTATGCAGGAACTGCGGATACGTCCACGAAGGGCTTGAAGCCCCGGGAACCTGTCCGGCTTGTGCTCATCCGCAGGCCTTTTTTGAATTGGAAGCGGTGAATTATTAATTGTTGAAATAACCAAGCCGGAGGGGACGGTTTGCCTTTCAGGAAAGTTCCGGCCGGCCGAGGAGACCCCAGATCGGTCGGGCTTCCTGAAAGGATTTTGGAAATGATGAAAAAAACGTTTCTATTCGGCTTTATTCTGACAGTCGTTTTTGGATTCGGCTGCAAAACGGAAAGGACCTCAGATATGAAGGAACGAAAAGGAATCATCACATTTAAAGGGACCCCTCTGACTCTAATCGGCAGAGAGTTGAAAGTAAACGATACGCTTCCGGATGCCGTTTTAACCGCTCCGGACTTGTCTGAGGTGAACTTGTCGGATTTCCGGGGCAAGACGCTGATTCTTTCTACCGTTCCATCTCTGGATACCGGTGTGTGCGATTTGCAGACGCGGCGTTTTAATGAGGAAGCCAAAAAGCTCGGGGACAAAGTTGTTATCTTAACGGTGAGTATGGATTTGCCGTTTGCACAGAAACGATGGTGCGGCGCCGCCGGTGCAGAGCATGTACGAGTGGCCTCCGATTACAAAGAGGCGGCTTTTGCCAAGGCGACTGGTTTGCTGATAAAAGAGCTGCACCTGCTGGCTCGTTCTGTTATGATTGTTGATAAAAACGGCAAAGTCGTCTATATCCAGCTGGTGCCTGAAGTGGCGACTGAGCCGGATTATGATGCAGTGCTGAATGCTTTGTCAATGATGCGATAAGATGTTTTATGTTTTGCTTTTCAGGAGAAATCCGATGAACACGCTGGCTGAACGTGTATATGCTGTGGGGGTCCAGCATTGGGACCGACGGCTTTTTGATGAATTGATTCCGCTGCCGGATGGAACCAGCTACAATGCCTATCTGATTAAAGGCAATCAGAAGACGGCTTTGCTGGATACAGTTGATCCGGCTAAAACCTCTGAACTGATTGACCATTTGGTTCAGACAGGGATTGAAAAGCTGGATTACATCGTCAGCCATCACGCCGAACAGGACCATTCCGGCAGCATTCCCGATGTGCTGTTGATGTATCCGGAAGCCAAAGTGGTGACCAATCCGAAGTGCAAATCGATGCTGATGGAGCACCTGCGGCTGGAAGAAGAGCAGTTTATCACCGTTGAAGACGGTCAGGAACTGTCTTTGGGTGATAAGACTCTTCGGTTTATCTATACGCCGTGGGTGCACTGGCCGGAAACAATGTGTACCTGGCTGCCGGAAGACCGGATTTTGTTCAGCTGCGACTTTTTTGGGTCGCATCAGGCGACCAGCCGGCTTTTTGTGGAGGATGAACCAACGGTTTATGAGGCGGCCAAACGCTACTATGCAGAGATTATGATGCCGTTCCGTTCGGCTATTCGGGGCAATCTGAAGAAGATTGAATCCCTCGACATTCGTCTGATTGCTCCCAGCCACGGACCGGTTTATCCCAGGCCGTCCTTTATTATGGATGCTTACCGCGACTGGATCAGCGATGATGTCAAGAATGAGGTGGTGGTTGCGTTTGTGTCTATGCACGACAGCACCCGTCGGATGGCGGAGTATTTTACGGAGGCCCTGGCATCCAGAAATATCCGTGTGCAGCTGTTCAATATTACCGGCGGAGATGTCGGTAAACTGGCGATCTCTCTGGTTGACGCAGCCACAGTAGTTTTGGCAACGCCCACGGTTTTGACGGGGCCTCATCCGAATGCGGCCTATGCGGCGATGCTGGTCAATGCCCTGCGGCCGAAAACCCGGTTTGTCGGGTTAATCGGCTCATACGGCTGGGGCGGCAAAATGCCGGAACAGATGACCTCGCTCCTGAGCGGGCTGAAGGCGGAAATGCTGCCGCCGGTCATTGCCAAAGGGTATCCGACCGAAGCCGTCTTTACTGCACTGGATGAGTTGGCGGAGACTATTTTGAATCGTCACCGACAGGCGGGTCTTTGCCAATAATCCAAAAAGAAAAACTACAGATTGCAAAAGAAATGGAGTGCTGTAAAATACTAACGGATAAAAGCGGTTTGTTGAAACCGAAAAGAAGGGAAAGGGGAGATTGTTATGATTTCTAAAGTTATCGAAAAGGCCTTCAATGACCAGCTGGCTGCGGAAACCTATTCGGCTTATCTGTACTGGTCTATGTCAGCCGCCCTGGAGGAGATGCAGCTGCCCGGCTTTGCTCACTGGATGCGGGCCCAGGCCCAGGAAGAGATGAACCATGCCGTAAAGTTTTACCATCACATTGTGGAGCGAGGCGGCCGGGTCAAATTAGGGGCCATTGCCGCTCCGCCGGCCGAGTGGGAATCTCCGGCAAAGATGTTTGAAGAGGTTCTCAAGCATGAACGGCACGTGACCGCTTTGATTCATAAACTGGTCGAAACAGCCGCCCAGGAAAAGGATTATGCCGCCGGCGTGTTTCTCCAGTGGTTTGTTAATGAACAGGTGGAAGAAGAAGCCGCTGCGGAACTCATTTTGTCAAAAATCAAAATGATTCAGGACAGCAAAGGCGGTTTGTATATGCTTGATAAGGAAATGGGACAGCGTGGTGCGGGAGACTAAAATTATGGCCATCACTTTTAATGCGGATGAGATTTTTGAAATTGCAGAGCGAATTGAGAGCAATGCGGCTCGGTTTTATCGGGAAGCAGCCGGCAAGGCCGCCAAGACCGACCTAAAAAAAATGCTGCTGGATTTGTCGGCGATGGAAGAGGGACATGAAAAGACTTTTGCTTTGATGCGAAAAGATTTGGCTCCTACGGAAAAAGGAGCAACCGTTTATGATCCGGACGGTGAGGCGGCCCAGTATCTAAAAACGATGGCGGATTTCCATGGCACGGAAGGCAAGGCCGGCCCGATGGAAAAACTGACCGGCAAAGAGTCAATGGCGGAGCTGCTGAGAATCGCCATTAATGCTGAAAAGGATTCCATTGCTTTTTATGTCGGCATCCGGGGTCTGGTGCCGTCAAAATCCGGCAAAGATAAGATTGAAAAAATCATCGTTGAAGAGATGTCTCACGTAACTGCGCTTGGGGCCAAGCTCCAGTCGTTGTAGCAGGGCGTAATCTGTTCAACAGAAAGCGGCAGGGAGGCAGGACATTCCAATGACCCCGCAGGCCCGACAGTCTTGGCTCCGCAAGCAGCCGGTGATGCGAAAAGTGCTGCTGGCGCTGGTGCCCTGTCTGCTGGGCGGCTGGTATTATTTCGGTTTTCGAATCGTCGCAATGGCGGCCTTCTGCTGCGTGTGGGGGTTTTTCCTCGAATGGCTTTTCTGCCGCCGCCGAAATGAGCCGGTCAGCGAGGCCGTGTTCGTGACGGCTATTCTGTTTGTACTCATTATGCCGCCGACTGTGGGCTGGCATGTGCTGGCGGTTGGGATAGCTTTTGCGGTCATTTTCAGTAAGGAGGTTTTCGGAGGATTCGGAAGAAATTTTTTCAATCCAGCGATGGCCGGGCGCTGTTTCGTTTATATCTGCTTTCCCGTGGCGATGACAGGCGTCTGGTCGCCGCCGGCTCAGGGGCCGCTTGGGGCCTTGCTGCAATGGTCAACCGCTGTCGGCCCGGACGGCGTATCGGCCGTCACGAGTGCCACCCCGATGGCTCATAAAAAAGCCGGCAGGATTCAGCTGGGAACCTGGACCGAACCGTCTGGGGATATTCCTTTTCTCATCGACGAAAAACAAACCGTGACCGTCTCCAAATGGACGGTATTCAAAAGGTTTTTCTTCGGGCGAATCGGCGGTTCGGCGGGCGCAACCAGCGCCCTGCTGATTCTGATAGGGGGGATGTACCTTTTCGTCACCAAAACAGCCAGCCGGACTATCATCCTTTCTGTAGTCGGCTCTTATGCTGTCCTGAACGAAATTCTCTACCAGCTGGGTGTTCAGCCGGTGCCCGGGGCGATGATGGCCGTCCTCGGAGGCGGGTTCCTGCTGGGTGCCTTTTTTATGGCGACAGACCCCGTCACTTCTCCGCGTACGGAACCGGCCAAAATTATCTATGGGATTCTCATCGGCACCTGCACGCTGGTAATTCGGAACTTCTCGATTTTTAACGGCGGTCTGATGTTTTCCATTTTGCTTGGAAACATGTTTGCTCCGATTCTGGATGTGGCGGTCAATGCCTGGCAGCAGCGCCGCAAACCGGTTCAGGAGGCGACTGTATGAATTCCCGTTCTTTCTATGCAGTCGGCTATATGTTCCTGGTTACGGCGTTCTTCAGTACGCTGATTATCGGATTTGCCCGTGGGACGCAAACCCGTGTTCAGGCCAATGAGCGTCTGGCTTTTGAAAAGGCGGTGTTGACGGCTTTCGGAACTTTTTCCTATAACACGGATGCAGAGGTCAATCGGCTGTTTGAGGGGCATTTCGCTCAGAGCCCGGAATATGGGAAGGCCTGGGTTTATAAAAAAGACGGTGTGCTTGCCGGTTTTGCTCTGCCGTTTGAAGGGAAAGGGTTCTGGGCTCCTATCAAGGGAGTTGCCGCCGTTTCTGCGGATGGTCGAACGCTGCAGGGACTGGCTTTTTACGAAGTCAATGAAACGCCGGGTTTGGGGGCCCGGATTGTGGAACCGTTTTTCCGCCGTCAGTTCGAGGGGCTGCAGCTTCGCTCGGAGGGACTGCCGCTGGAGCTGAAGCCGGAAGGGACGGTTTTATCGGAAGGACAGGTGCACGCCATCAGCGGAGCCACCCAAACCTGTGTGCGTCTGGAGGCGATTTTAAATGAGCAGCTGAAAGACTGGCTGGACATGATGCGCAGGGAGGGGCGATTGTGAAGACGGCGTCTGTCAAACCCATGCAGGAAATCATTCGCGACGGGCTCTGGAAAGATAACCCCATCTTTCGCCAGATTCTGGGGATATGCAGTACGCTGGCCGTTACCAATCTGGTGCTGAATACGTTTGTGATGTGCACGGCTCTGACGCTCGTGACGGCCTTAAGCTGCTGGACGGTTTCTCTGCTGCGCAGCTGGACCCCCCGGAATATCCGGATGATGGTGCAGACGCTGATTATCGCCTTTTATGTGATTATAGTGGATGTGGTTCTGAAGGCCTATTGGCCGGATATGAGCCGCAGTCTGGGCCCGTATGTAGGGCTGATTATCACCAACTGCATCGTGATGGGCCGCTGCGAGGCCTTTGCCGGTTCGAATCCGCCGGGTGCGGCTTTCTGGGACGGCTTTTTTAATGGATTGGGGTATTCTGCTGTGCTGCTCGTGATTGCGGTCATTCGGGAAGGGCTGGGGATGGGGACCTTCTGCGGCTGGCCGCTGCCGTATTTTTCCACACATTGGGATAAATGGATTATTATGGTGATGCCGCCGGGCGGGTTTTTTGTGCTGGCTTGTGTTATTTGGGCCTGCCGGTCGATTCGGCCCAGGGAGGTCAAACAATGAATGCACTCGGCGCAGAACTCTGGCAGGCGGTTGTGGTTTGTTTTGCCGCTGTCTTTACCAACAACATCCTGCTGACAACGTTTTTGGGGATGTGCCCGTTTACGTCCGTATCTCGCGAAGTGCGTACGGCCGCCGGGCTGGGCGGGGCGGTCGTCTTTGTGATGACATTTACCTGTCTGCTGAACTGGATGGCCTATCACTGGATTCTGGTTCCGCTGCGGCTGGAGTTTTTCCGGTTTATTCTGTTTATTATCATCATTGCGGCGTTTGTGCAGGTGGTTGAGATGATTCTGGACCGGTTCTCGCCGCGGCTCTATCAGAATCTGGGCATCTTTCTGCCGCTGATTACGGTCAACTGTGCGATTCTGGGTGCCTCGCTCTTTATGGTCATCCGCGAGTATTCCCTGATTGTGACGATTGGATACGGTTTCGGCAGCGGGCTGGGCTGGCTTCTGGCCATCCTGGCCATGGCGGGGATTCGCCAGCGGTTTAATGAGTCCCGTGTACCGGCGGGGCTTCAGGGACCGGGTATTACTCTGATTATCGCCGGCCTGATGGCGCTGGCTTTTATCGGCTTTACGGGGGTGCTGTCCTGATGGTGCTTGAGATTATCCGAGATGTTCTGGCTGTCAGCTCAGCGGCGGCGTTTTTGACGCTGGTTCTGGTTCTTTGTGAGGGACTGATTTTAAACTACGGTCCCTGTGAAGTGACCATCAACGGTTCCCGCAAAGAGACGGTTCAGGGCGGAAAATCTCTTTTGTCCTCTCTGCAGGAAAAGAAGATTTTTATTCCAAGCGCCTGCGGCGGACGGGGCACCTGCGGTGTATGCAAAGTAAAGGTTCTCGAAGGCGGGGGGCCGCTGCTGCCGACGGAAACGCCGCTTTTGACCAAACAGGAGCAGCAGGCCGGTGTCCGGCTTTCTTGCCAGGTCAAAGTGCGCGGGCCGCTGGCGATTGAGATTCCGGAGGAGCTTTTCCGGGTGCGGCAGTATCAGGCCCGATGCAGCCGCATTGAAGACCTGACCTATGATATGAAGCGGTTTACCTTTGAACTGACCGAACCGGAGACGATTTCGTTTACGGCCGGACAATATGTTCAGCTTCGCTGTCCGCCCTATAAGGGCAGCCGGGAGGAAGTGATGCGGGCGTATTCCATCGCCTCCGATCCGCTCGAGAATCGACGGATTGATTTGATTATTCGTCGTGTCCCGAAAGGCATCTGCACCACCTGGTGCTTTGACTATCTTCGCCAAGGGGATCCTGTTTCGTTCACCGGGCCTTTCGGCAATTTTTATCTTCGGGATACGCAGACGCCGAAACTGTTTATCGCCGGCGGCAGCGGCATCGCCCCGTTTGTTTCCATCCTCTGGCAGATGAAACATGCCAATGACGGCCGTCAGACGGTTTTCTTTTTCGGCGGAAACCGCACGGAGGATTTGTGTCTGCTGGATGAAATGAAGGCATTTGAACAGACCCTGCTGAATTTTCGCTTTGTGCCGGTCGTGGCCGAGCCGGCTCCCGAAAGCCGCTGGTCCGGCCAGACCGGGCTGGTGACCGAAGCAGTTCAGCGCACTTTCGAACGGCTGGACGGCTGGGAGGGGTATTTGTGCGGCGGCCCCGGGATGATTGAGGCGGCCATTCGGGTTCTTCGGCAAATGGGAATCCCCGACGAGAAGATTTATTATGATAAATTTGCATAGAGAAGCGGTATGAAACGTTCGCCTTCGGACATTCGATTGGAAAAACTGCTCCGAAGCTCCAAGCTCGTCGCCGGCGGGTTTATGGGGGATGACCCGCGCACGCCGGAGGAAGTGATTCGGGAGGATGCCGCCTGTCTGGAGCGGCTGGGTAAAACAGCGGCCCAGATTGCCGAGCGAATGCGGAAGCTGACGGAAGCCGCATCTGCCGCTTTGGGCAATTCCGTTCAGCTGGAGGGAAAATTCGAAGTCCGCTGTGAGGAGTGGAAGGGGGGGCTGATTTGTCCGTGGCCGCATCCGGGCCGTTTTCCCAAGCGGCTGACCGTCTGCCGACGTCTCGATACGGGACGCGAGATTGTCTGGTCGGATTTGAATATCCACCTGATTGAGGCCCACGGCTTTTTTGAAGGAAAGGGGGCTTCGTATCGTTTGGAACCGGAGGACCTGGTACAGGTTCTCTTTGAGTAAAACGGTTTTTTGATTCGAAAGGATGTTTACGATGAAAAAGTATCGCTGTCTGATGTGCGGGTATATTTATGACCCGAAAAAGGGAGACCCGGAAAACGGGGTCCAACCCGGCACGGCTTTCGAAGACCTGCCGGAGGACTGGGTTTGCCCGGAATGCGGTGCCGGAAAAGAGGAATTTGAAGAAGTTCGATGATGACAGGGTATTGAGAAAAGCCCTAAGAAATGTTCTTGGGGCTTTTTTTTCTTTGAAACGGCCGGGGAAAGCGGCGAATGAAAAAAATTGTTCCCAGACTACAGGAAAGCGGCCCGATTTTCTGCGTGGAAACCGCTGCCGGTCCTTCCTCCGTTGTTGTCTTTGGGGCCTCCGGAGACCTGGCCCATCGGAAACTGTATCCGAGTCTGTATGCCCTTTTTTCCTCCGGTCTGTTGAGTCAGTCCTTCTATCTGCTCGGCTGCGGACGGACGCCGATGACCGATGAGTCGTTTCGGGCGGAGATTGAGAAAAATCTCCCATCGGAAACAGCCGGGAAGGTTTCTTCAAAAGCGGCTTTTCTGGAACGGTGTTTTTATGCAGCGGGGGATTATCAGTCCAAAGACCTTTATGAAACACTTCAGCAGCGTATGACAGACCTGGACGGCCGCTACAATATCGAGGGGGTGCGTTTGTTTTATCTGGCTGTGCCGCCGACGGTGGTGAAGCCAATCGTTGAACGGCTGGCGGAAAGCAAACTGGCCTGTCCGGCCTCTACAGGACGCTTTCAGCAGGTACGACTGGTTCTGGAGAAGCCGTTTGGAACAGATTCGGCCTCCGCAGCGGAGCTGGAGCGGGTTCTGCATCGCTGTTTTCATGAATCGCAAATCTATCGGCTGGATCATTATCTCGGCAAAGACACGGTCCAGAATATCCTGGTCTTTCGGTTTGCCAACAGTCTGTTTGAACCCATTTGGAACCGCAATTATATCGATCATGTCCAGATTACAATCGCCGAGTCTATTGGTGTAGAGCATCGAGGGGGCTATTATGACCAGACGGGAGCCCTGCGGGATATGTTTCAAAACCACATGCTCCAGATTTTGTCTCTGGTTGCGATGGAACCCCCCAGTTCGCTGAGTGCCGAGGCCGTTCGGGATGAAAAGGCCAAGGTGTTGCGCTCAATTGCTCCTTTATCTGCGGACCCTCTGAATCCTTCTGTGGTCCGAGCTCAATACGGCCCCGGAGAAGTTGACGGCAAAGCTGTCTGTGGGTATCGGCAGGAGAAAGGCATCCGGCCGGACTCCATAACGGAGACGTTTGCGGCGGCTCGAATCCTGATAGAGAATTGGCGTTGGAACGGGGTTCCTTTTTATTTGCGCACGGGCAAGCGTCTTCCGCGAAAGTTGACGGAGGTTGTTGTCTGTTTCAAGTCTGTTCCCCATACTCTTTTTCCGCAGTTTCAGCGAGAGATACTGCCTGCCAATAGTCTCCGTTTTCAGATTCAGCCGGAAGAGGGGATTTTTCTGCAATTGCAGGCCAAAAGGCCCGGAGCGAAGTTGTCTCTTGCAACCCTCGAGATGGCCGTAGATTATCGGCAAATCTTCGGATTCCGGATGCCCGAGGCCTATCAGCAGCTTCTTTTAGATTGTCTTGTAGGTGACCAGACACTCTTTACGCGGCATGATTCTATTCTCCTTGCCTGGAAACTTCTCGAGCCGGTTTTAGATAGATGGAATAACTCAAAAGGAGATAATATTTTTATTTATCCCTCCGGAACATCTTCAATCCTTCCTGCTGATGAGCTTATTCAAAAAACCGGTCATTTTTGGAATCCCTTGTGATTTATAAGTCTCTTTAGAACCATATATTATCTCTAAATGTGAAAAATTCAAAAATATTGTGATTAAAATAGCAAAAACCCTTGACATTTTTTGAGGTCATTTTATATTTGTTTTAAATAATGGGATACAAAGAATCATAAAAAGGCATTAGAAGGAAAATAAAAAAGGAAAAGGGGAAGTTAATGGTGAACAGAAAATGTATAATTAGGTTGTCGCGATACAAAAGCGCCCTCCAGCGGCTGAAGGCCTTAGGGTTTGTAAAAGTTTTTTCAGGCAACCTGGCGGATGCGGCCGGCGTGACTTCTTCCCAGGTGCGGAAGGACTTTTCGCTTTTTGGAATCACGGGGAATCGTCGAGGCGGCTACAGTGTGGATGAGCTGATTTCCAAGATTCTTGAAATTCTCGGCAAAAATGAACTCCAGCGGGTGGTTTTGGTGGGGGCCGGCAATATCGGAACCGCCCTGATGCGATACAAGGGATTCGAGTCAGGGGGGATTAAGATAGCCGCCGCTTTTGATATTGACCCGGAGAAAATTCACCGGGATTCTGATCCGCCCATCCTGCCCTTGGAAGAGTTTGCGGACTACGTGAAGAAAAACTCGATTCGTGTGGCGATTCTTGCCGTGCCGGATGTGGCGGCTCATCACGTTTCTGAACTAATGATTCGTTCCGGAATTATGGGGATTCTGAATTTCGCGCCGATTCAGCTACGGGGAGCTGAGAAAGTAATTATTAACAATATTAATCTCGAAGTCGAGCTGGAAAACCTGATTTACTTTGTCAATGCGATGCAGAAAACCGGACAGATTGAATGAAAATCAAAACCCTCAAAAATCGCCTGCTGTTCTCTTTTCTGACGGTCAATCTCGTCTTGGCGGTCAGCGTATTTTGTCTTGGATATTGGGTGATTCAGCAGCAGCTTTTTGAGCGAACACAAAAACAGGTCAATCATTATTTGGACAGTGCCCGTCTGTTTTATGCGAGCGAAATAGAAAATATCGGGACTCGGATGAAACTGGTTTCCTACAATCAAGACCTTGAGACTTTGCGAAAAAGTCTTGATCTTGATTATCTTTTCCGCTTGTCATCGGATAACGCCCGAATCGCTGCGAGCCGAATTGTCCAGAAAGTTTTTGAGAGCAGAGTCCCCATGGGGGGGACAAGATTGGCTGGGCCGGAAGAATTAGCCCGAATGCCTGAGGCGGTTCGGCAACGAGCGCGGATTCCGATTAAAGGTTCATCAAAAGAGGAGTTTACAGAAGGCGGAATCGTCAAGGAATATGCCTTGCCCCTTTTAGGGCCGGATGGCCAAATCGAATCTGTGATTTACGGCGGACGTCTGGTGAATCAGGATTATATATTTGTGGATAAACTTCGGCTCCTTGTTTTCGGGGAGGAACAATATCGCGGCAAACCGGTGGGGACTGTAACCATTTTTCAGGACGGCATTCGGATTGCCACGAACGTTTTGGACAAAGAGGGCCGACGTGCCGTTGGTACGCACGTTTCGCAGGCTGTTTATGACAGCGTCATTCGGGAAGGAAGACGCTGGCATGATCGAGCGGAAGTTGTGGGGAACTGGTACCGTTCCGCCTATGAACCGATTCGCGATATTGATGGGAACATTATTGGAATTCTGTATGTCGGAATTCTGGAGGAGCAGCTGACCGATATTGCCGCCAAGATTTTGGTGCTGTTTTTGCTGGCGGCTGCAGCCGCTCTTCTGCTGGCGGGCATTGTGGCTTTTGTTCTGACAGGGTCCATCCTGCACCCGATTACTTTGCTGCTGGAGGCAACTCGCAAATTGGCCAAAGGAGAATGGGGACACGAAGTGCCGGCCCAGACTTCTGTCGAAGAGCTTGACCAGCTGGCCAAGTCCTTCAATGAAATGAGTGCCCAGCTGAGGCACCGGGAACTGTCTTTGAAAATCAGCAATGAAAAGCTGGCGGAACTGAACAAAAGTTATCTGGATTTAATCGGTTTTGTGGCCCACGAATTAAAAGGAATGCTGGCTTCCGCGGTCATTAACGCCTATTCGCTGAGGGATGGCCTTCTGGGGATGCTGAATTTTAAGCAGAAGCGAGCCATTGATTCGATCTGCCGAAATCTGGATTATCTCGATGCCACGGTCAAGAAGTTCCTGAACTTAAGCCGAATAGAGCGGGAAAAACTGGAAATCAACAAACAGCCGATTTGCCTTCGGAAAGATATTGTGGATATATCCGTACAAACTTTCTCCAAACTGATTGAAGACAAACAAATGACGGTTGTGAACCGGATTGACCCTGCTTTGCGGGTCAATGCCGATCCGGACCTCCTTCAGATTGTCGCGAACAATTTAATTAACAATGCCGCCAAATATGGTGCAGAAGGGGGACGAATTGAACTTTCAGCTCGCCTTTTGGATGGACGGGTTGAGGTGGAGGTTTATAACGACGGTCGGCCGATTCAGCCGAATGAATTGCCGCTGCTTTTCAAAAAATTCTCCCGTCTGGATAATCCGGACAAGAAAAAGGTCAAAGGAACCGGTCTTGGATTGTACATAACCAAACAGATTATCGAAGCCCACGGCGGCCAGATTCGAGTCGAACCGCGGGCGGCAGGAAATGCGTTTATTTTTCAGATTGAAAGGGAATAACCTTGGTTACACCGATGGATTTGATCAGAAAAAAACGGGCCGAAGCGGTCAATCGAATCATCAGCAAAGGGTATCTGTCCACCAAGCGCGTTTATGTCGGGATGGCTACCTGCGAAATCGCCGCCGGCTCCAAGGAAGTGATGGCGGTCTTTCAGGATGCAATCGCCAAAGGATTAACCGATGTATATCTGAGCCAGAAGGGTTGTGCAGGCCGATGCAATCTGGAGCCCACGGTAGAGGTGGTTGAGGAAGGAAAGATTCCCGTCAAATACGGTCTGGTAACCCCTGAACGAGCCCGCGAAATCATCGAGCGGCATCTGAAAAAGGGAGAAGTAATTCAGGAATGGGTGATTTAGGGAAAGGGACCTGTTGTGGCAGACAAGCAATATAAACTGACTTTTTGCGACGGCTCCGGATGCCTGAAAAATCATGCGAGGGAGTTCCGTCAGCTTTTTGAGGAAGAACTTCGGCGGCATCAGATTCAGCAGAACGTCCAAATTCATCTGAGCGGCTGCTTAGGGATGTGCACGAAAGGGCCCATCCTCATTGTGAATCCGGGTTATATTATGTATGGCAATCTCCGTCCTGAGGATGCCGCAGAGATTGTTCAGGAGCATCTGGTGAACGGCCGGCCGGTTTCTCGTCTGATTATTCAGGAGGACCATTTATACAATCGGTTTTTCCGGATCTTTGGGGATTCGGAGTTTTTCGGCCGTCAGATGCGGATTGCGCTGCGCAACTGCGGCGTCATTGACCCGGAAAAGATTGATGATTATCTGGCGATGCGGGGGTACGAGGCCCTGGCAAAAGTGCTCACGGAAATGACGCCCCAGCAGGTGATTGAAGAGGTCAAGAAAAGCGGCCTGCGCGGACGCGGCGGTGCGGGATTCCCTACAGGACTCAAGTGGGAATACACCGCCAAACAGTCTGACCCGGAGAAATATGTCATTTGCAACGCCGATGAAGGTGACCCCGGGGCCTTTATGGACCGCAGCGCGATTGAAGGAGACCCGCATACGGTGCTGGAAGGGATGATTATCGGCGGCTATGCAATCGGGTCCCGTCAGGGGATTATTTATATCCGTGCTGAATATCCGCTGGCTGTTCAGCGTTTGAAAAAGGCGATTGAAGATGCCCGGCGGGAAGGATTTCTCGGCGAGCGAATTCTCGGAACGGACTTTTCCTTCGATATTCGGATTTGCCTGGGAGCCGGCGCCTTTGTCTGCGGAGAAGAGACGGCTCTGATTCACTCGATTGAGGGTTTTCGCGGTATGCCGCGTCCGCGTCCCCCGTATCCGTCTGTCAGCGGTCTGTTCGGCAAGCCGACGTTAATTAACAACGTAGAAACCTGGGCGAATATTCCGGTGATTATTATTGACGGGGCTGATTGGTTCAGCCGCATCGGCACGGCAACCAGTAAGGGTACCAAGGTCTTTGCGCTGGCCGGCAAGGTTCGCAATACGGGACTGGTGGAAGTTCCGATGGGGACGACGCTGCGGGATATCATTTTCGGAATCGGCGGCGGCATTCCCAACGGCAAAAAATTCAAGGCCGTCCAGACGGGCGGTCCGAGCGGCGGATGCCTCCCGGAAAAGTATCTGGATACACAGATTGATTATGAATCCCTTGCAAAGGCCGGTTCGATTATGGGTTCCGGCGGGATGATTGTGATTGATGAGGATTCCTGCATGGTTCGAATGGCCCGGTTCTTTGTCGAGTTCACCCAGGATGAATCCTGCGGAAAATGTACCCCGTGCCGGGAGGGAACCAAACGGATGCTCGAAATCCTGACCCGAATCACCCGCGGACAGGGCAAACCCGGGGATATCGAAAAACTGGAGCGGCTGGGCACAATGATTCAGAAGGCCTCGCTGTGCGGACTGGGGCAGTCCGCCCCCAATCCGGTGCTCAGCACCATTCGAAACTTTCGGGAGGAGTACGAAGAGCATATTCATCAGAAAAAATGCCGTGCACGCGAATGCACCGCACTCCTGTCTTTTGTAGTACAGGACAATTGTGTCGGCTGCGGTGCCTGCAAACGGGTCTGTCCGGTCAATGCCGTATCCGGAAATCGAAAGGAAAAACACAGCATCAATCCAAATCTCTGCATCAAATGCGGACAATGCTACGATGCATGCAAGTTTAACGCCATTGCCAAAGTGTGAGGAATCCAATGAGCCGATTGATTACGATTACGATTAACGATAAGCCCTATCAGGTTGAGCCGAACCAAACGATTATGCAGGCGGCCGACAAACTCGGCTTTCATATCCCTCGTCTGTGCTATCATCCGAAGCTGTCCATTGAAGGGGCTTGCCGGGTTTGTATCGTGGAAGTGGAAGGAATGAAGAACTATGTGGCCTCTTGTGCCTTTCCTGTCAGCGACGGAATGAAAATCCGCACGAATACACAAGCCCTGCGGACAGCCCGACGAGATATTATTGAGTTGATTCTCGATAATCATCCGCAGGACTGCCATACCTGCGAACGCGACGGCAACTGTGAGCTCCAGCGTCTGGCGGCTTCCATGGGGATCCGGGCCAGGCATTTTGAGGGTGAACGCAAACGCTATGAAAAAGACCTGTCCAGTGAAGCTGTCATACGGGACCCCGAGAAATGCATTTTGTGCGGGCGCTGCGTGCGAATGTGTTCGGAGATTCAGCAGGTCCACAATCTTACGCAGGCCCACCGCGGCTTTCATACGGTGGTAATGCCCGCCTACAATATGCCGATGGGCGAAAGCGTCTGCACGGCCTGCGGCCAGTGCATTAACGTTTGTCCAACAGCAGCGTTTCTGGAAAAGAATTATACCCAGGAGCTTTTTGAAAAACTCAACGATCCGAATCTGGTGAAGGTGGTTCAGTTTGCCCCGTCTGTGCGGGCGGCCATCGGAGAGGCCTTTGGACTGGAGCCCGGTCTGAATATGGAAGGGCAGCTGATTGCATCCCTTCGCAAACTTGGTTTCGACTATGTGTTTGACACCCAGTTTTCGGCGGATTTGACGATTATGGAAGAGGCCAGCGAGTTTCTGGAGCGGCTTCAGAGTGGCGGCGTTCTGCCGATGATTACTTCCTGCTCCAGTGCCTGGATGAAGTGTCTGGAACAGTTTTATCCGGACCTCATTCCGAATGTTTCCACCTGCAAGTCTCCGATGTCAATGCAGGGGGCGATAACCAAAACCTATTTTGCCAAGAAGAAAAAGATTGACCCTCGCAAAATTCTCAGTGTAGCCGTGATGTGCTGCACGGCCAAGAAATATGAGGCCGCCCGGCCCGAACTGATGTTTGACGGGATGCGGGGGGTTGACATTGTCGTAACGACCCGTGAGGCCGCCTGGATGATTAAGTCCGCCGGGATTGATTTGGTCAATATTCAGCCCGAGGAGCCGGACCATCCGCTCGGAATTTCCAGCGGTGCCGGGGCCATTTTCGGGGCTACCGGCGGGGTTATGGAAGCCGCCATTCGAACGGCCTATGAACTGTATACCGGCGAGACCCTTGTAGATATTGAGGTAGAGGCCGTTCGGGGGCTCAAGGGCATTAAGGAGGGAAGCATTACCATGGACGGCAAAGAGATCCGGGTGGCCGTTGCCCATGGACTGGGCAATGCCTGCCGGCTTCTGGAGCGAGTCCGGCAAGACCCGTCTCGGTATCACTTCATCGAGATTATGGGCTGTCCGGGCGGCTGTGTCGGCGGCGGAGGCCAACCCTATGCCCAGATTAATTCTATCCCCCTGGATGATGAAAATCTGCGGAAAAGGGCGCAGGCCCTTTATGACCTGGATAAGGCCAAGACCATTCGGCGAAGCCATGACAACCCGGATGTCCAGAAACTGTATAAGGAGTTTCTCCAGAGTCCGCTCAGTCCGGTGTCTCATCAGTATCTGCATACCCACTATAAAGCCAAGACGCCGGTTGGGATTATTCCACGAAATGAACGCACCTTGTCGGGAGATTCAAAATGACTCAGAATCAGACGGAAAAACTTCAGGCGATTCGGGAAGCCATGCTGGCGGCTCGAAATGATGCTCATCCGGAATCTCACCTGATTGGGATTCTGCATAAGGTTCAGGATGTTTTCGGCTATCTGCCCCGCGAGATGATGGACGAGGTGGCACAGACACTCGAGATCCCTACGGCTCATATTTGGGGGGTAGCAACCTTTTATCATTACTTTAATCTGGAGCCAATCGGGCGGCACGTAGTCAGTGTCTGCATGGGGACGGCTTGTTATGTAAAAGGCGCCGCTTCCGTTCTGGAAACTTTGAAAAAAGAACTGGGAGTTGAAGTCGGGAAAACGACATCGGACGGCTTGTTTACCCTTCAGGAGGCGAGATGCCTTGGAGCCTGCGGCATAGCACCGGTGATGATGATTGACGAAAAGATTTACGGACAACTGGATAGTAAAAAAACAGTTGATATAATTAACCAGTATCGCAAGGCCGCCGCAGAGGAAAAATCGGCTGTCGGGGCGGAAACTCGACGTGGGAAACCTTGAGAAAACCGTTGAAAAAGGGAGACTGCACATGGCGAAAAAAGTACTGATTATCGATGATGATGCGGATTTTGTGGAAAGCGTTGAAAATCTGCTGGAAGCCCGCGGATATGAGGTGGTTTCGGCCGCAAACGGAAAGGACGGGGTCGAAGCCGCTAAAAAGGAAAAACCCAACCTGATTATTCTGGATGTGATGATGACGACCAAGGATGAGGGGTTCAATGTGGCCCGCAAACTCAATGAATTGGAGGGAGTGAAAGGTACACCGGTTGTGATGGTGACGGGAGTGCGGCGGGAAATGAATCTGCCGTTCAGCTTTGAGCCCGATCAGACGTGGCTGCCTGTCAAGGAAGTGTTGGAAAAGCCGATTAAGCCGGAGACCCTTCTGAAGGCCGTAGCGGACCATATTCGGTAACAAACGCTTTTCAATGTTCTGAACATCTCCTCCTTTCAAAGGGATGTCCTGATTGTTCGTCAGGCCGTCCCTTTTTGATTTCAAAAAAGAAGGCAGGGAGCCGTTGCAGCTCCCTGCCGCGCTTTCCATCCAATTAAGGTGGAGAGAGGAAGAGGACTATTTTTTCAGCAGGCCGAAAAGCACCGCTCCCGTGCTCAGCAGCAGCATTGTAGCCGCTGACGGCGCTGCCGATATGCCGGACGGGATGCCGAGGACAAGACTGTTTGCCAAACCGAGAAAGAGCCAGCTGAGACGTTTTTTCATAGATTGATTCCTTATCAATTTTCTTCAAACTGACAAAGATTCATTCCATTTCCTGATTCAATTTTTCCCGAAGGGCCTGGTTTTCCCGCCGGGTTGCCTCTAAATCAAAAATCAGGTACTTGATGCCCAGCCGCAGATAATCCAGCGACTGCTGGAGATTGTTGAACTGAGCCTGGAGTTTCTGATGATTCTCCCGGCTTCGGCGGGCCAGCAAAAAGAGTTTTTCCTTCTGCGGCAGCGGCAAGTCTGTGTCGTTGAGCAATTCCTGAAACTTTTTCTCAAAATTGGATTCGAACATGGTTCACCCCCAAAACGGTCCTTGTTGGTTTCCCCGAAGCCAGCGGTTTGGCTTGTTGCTGGGCCGGTACTTTTTTTCTATCTCTTCTTTTTCCCCCAAAGCCATCATCCGTATTATAGCAGAAAAACCGCTCCGGATGCCGAAGACGTTTCTATTGCACCCGATTTGGCTTGAAGAATCTGGATTTTCAGAAGAGGAACGTTGTTTTATCGGAACAGACGAAAAAATTTTTTTGACCTGACAGGAGGGAAGAAAACCGAATTTCAGCGGGCTTTCAATGTAATCTTATCTCTTTTTCTCTAAAAGATTTATGGATTATGCCCCCATGCGGGAAAACGGGCTTGACAATCCGGAAGCTGTCTGTTTTACTGGCTTAGGTGACCGGGCGATTAGCTCAGCTGGTTAGAGCGTACGGATCACACCCGTAAGGTCACAGGTTCGAATCCTGTATCGCCCAGTATTCCTGTCTTTTCCTTCTTGTCCATCCAACGGTTTTCTGCCAAGCGGAGACGACTTTATCGGACAATGGGTAGATCGCTCCAGCGGGTTGTGAACGCGGGGGAAATACCGTCTGAATCCGGCGTTTGTAGCTCAGCTGAATGGAGCAGCGGATTTCTAATCCGCAGGTCGGGGGTTCGAATCCCTCCGGGCATGGTGAAATGGACGGATCGGTATTTGGATGAATTTTACGGCCTTCTCATAATTGCGTTTTTCCTCTGTGGGCAAAATCTTATCCAGCAGGTTCTCAAGGATGTCGATGAGAGATTCTACGTCTTTTTTCTGAGCGGTTTGAGTTCCGTGTGCCAGCCAGGATTGATTCCTTTTATCTAAAGATTTGGCCAATTTGCCTGTTTGTTTTTCGAAATTTCCGTTTTCGAAGTAAAGAGGAGAAAGATATTCCGCCCACGGGTCTTGAAGGCGACAAAGCAGTTCGAGGGCATCCCGCAGACCAATTTTAGCTGTTTGCGTATTGTTTGAATGATGGGAAGAAAAAGTGAGACGGTTGATAAATTCATTGGGGATCTGCTTTTCTTCAAGAAAAGTACGGGGTACTGAGGATGTTTTGATCTTATACTGAACAAACAGGCGATATTGGATTAGATATTCGCAGACTCGATAGAGACGAGAGAGGGCATCATCAAATCGGCCTTGATTGAATCTTCGTTTTGCGTTGGAGAAAAGGTCATAGAGTCTGCAGAGGGACCATTCATCGTTTTGCACATTGCGGCAAAATTCGGCAGAGTTTTTCAGCTGACAGATGTCCAATGCAGTTTGATTTTTAGATGCATTGTTGACAAGATTTCCGAGTTTGGATGCGGCATCCTGCCAGCAGAAACGTTCCCAGGAACTATATGCGTTCGCCAGGATAGAGAGTTCCTGAGCGAAGCGAGATATTTCAGGGGTAATGTCGTGATTATTGGCGTATTCTTTGGCGATTTGAGCAGCGGCCTCAAATTCTCCGTGATTGAACAAGACGGCAGCTCTTTCGAGATTTTGGCGGGCATAAATCTGAGCCGGGTGCAATGCCAGCACATCGGTAGAAACCTTTACTCGGCCGGTCTGGTCGCGGGGCCCGGTAATGTAGCTGACCTGTTTGACACCATAGGTGACAGCGGCGGCGAACAATGCGGCACTCATCGCTTTGGTACCGCTTGTAAAATCGGCAGCGATTTCTTCTTCAGGAGCAATTTGCCGAAGAATCTTCAGATATTCATTATACAAAAACTCTACGTTGTCTTCATTGCCTATTGTATAGGGCTGAAAGGGAACTTCGATTGAGTGCAGGGCTTCCTCAATAAAAGGTAAGGTTTGGTCGGCCGTTTTAGGGGAACATAATAAAATCACTTTCTGCGGCTGGTGTTTCTTGATTGAAAAAACGAGTGCATCTGCAATATCTCTGCCTGTACAGCCCGTACCAACGGTCATCACAAGTGCAAGCATTCCAGAATTCCTTCTTTGGGCTTAGTGCGGTACAAAATAAGGGTTTTTAAGGAAAATGTCAATAGGGCTGTCTTAAAACCTTCCTCATTGCAAGATAACACAAACACCAGAGACCAGACTTCCACAGTCTAAAAAGCCCGAAATCCGAAACAGTTAACCACAGATTGCGCAGATTTCACAGATTCAAAAAAGCAAAGGACGAAAGCAAATGAATTTAGAGGATAACTGCTCACTGATGACTGGCCGCTGGATACTGGCAACTGGTGTCTGGACCCTGTCCGCCGGCCGCGTTTCAATCCCTTATTCACCAGGGAAAAATTGCAAGAAGAATTCATTCAAGAAAAGGAGGCCCGATCATGATCACGTTTCAATCCCTTATTCATCAGGGAAAAATTGCAAGGATTACCGTGTATGAAAATAACGCAGGGGGAATTACCGTAATGTTTCAATCCCTTATTCATCAGGGAAAAATTGCAAGAAGAGGAAAACGGATTTTCTTTTGGTGATTTATTTGCGGCGTTTCAATCCCTTATTCATCAGGGAAAAATTGCAAGAAACAATGAGAAAAATATTTGAAGACAATTCTGGCGGAATTGTTTCAATCCCTTATTCATCAGGGAAAAATTGCAAGACCAGATACAGACGCTACAAACGCTACATCTGACACAGCGTTTCAATCCCTTATTCATCAGGGAAAAATTGCAAGGGCTAGCCAGCTCGAAGAATGGGCCTATAAGGCCCGAAAAGTTTCAATCCCTTATTCATCAGGGAAAAATTGCAAGTACGTGGTCTTGAACAAATTGTTGGGAAAAGCATCCACAAGTTGTTTCAATCCCTTATTCATCAGGGAAAAATTGCAAGAGTACTATTATCTGCACAGCATCCCGACCAACTTAAGAGGTGTTTCAATCCCTTATTCATCAGGGAAAAATTGCAAGTGTTAACATACAGGAGAGTTAAAAATTTGCTCCAACCAGTTTCAATCCCTTATTCATCAGGGAAAAATTGCAAGAAGAAAAGGAAATTAAGAAATAAGAAAGGAGAAAAAAATGAAGTTTCAATCCCTTATTCATCAGGGAAAAATTGCAAGTTGGCCGATTGGAGTGAAATGGACATTCTGATTTTACTGGGGTTTCAATCCCTTATTCATCAGGGAAAAATTGCAAGGAGTCTTATCGGCTCTGCCGCATCAAGGCCGCCCAATCCGGGTTTCAATCCCTTATTCATCAGGGAAAAATTGCAAGTGTGGTACGATGGCCCTCGGTAGTGAGTTCCGCAACGACAACGAGTTTCAATCCCTTATTCATCAGGGGAAAATTGCAAGTCCGTTTGTTTTTTCCACAGAAAGAAAGACCCGAATACCAAAGTTTCAATCCCTTATTCATCAGGGGAAAATTGCAAGCCCATCCTGGACATCTATCAATCCTATATTGAACCCGATGAGGAAGTTTCAATCCCTTATTCATCAGGGGAAAATTGCAAGTCCGTTTGTTTTTTCCACAGAAAGAAAGACCCGAATACCAAAGTTTCAATCCCTTATTCATCAGGGGAAAATTGCAAGTGAGTACCAAAGCGATCGGGCAAATGATCCTCAATGACATCGAGAAGTTTCAATCCCTTATTCATCAGGGGAAAATTGCAAGATCAGGTCTGGTGTGTAGTCTGGTGTGGTCTGTATCAGGTGTTTCAATCCCTTATTCATCAGGGGAAAATTGCAAGCGTTACCGAATGGTTCGGCACAAAGGCAAATGGACTATTGTTTCAATCCCTTATTCATCAGGGGAAAATTGCAAGTGAGGGGCTAATTGAATCTTGTATTGCGGACATTAAGGGGGTTTCAATCCCTTATTCATCAGGGGAAAATTGCAAGGTTTTTCCGCTTGTTAGGAGCAATCTGTCCCGACGGAAAGTTGTTTCAATCCCTTATTCATCAGGGGAAAATTGCAAGTTTGAGGTGCTCAAGGCACAATGGGGGGAGTTCCTTGCAGTTTCAATCCCTTATTCATCAGGGGAAAATTGCAAGTCATGCACTGGCTCCGTATTGAAGGCCAACTTCCTGAGGTCTCGTTTCAATCCCTTATTCATCAGGGGAAAATTGCAAGGACATTACAAAGATTTGCGGTTATGCCAAATGGACGCAAATGAGTTTCAATCCCTTATTCATCAGGGGAAAATTGCAAGGCCAAATCCGTATCGCCGAAGTCAAAGACATATTTGACCTCATGTTTCAATCCCTTATTCATCAGGGGAAAATTGCAAGAGGGCAGCGGAAATTGACGGGGCGGCGCACTGCCGTTTGCAAGTTTCAATCCCTTATTCATCAGGGGAAAATTGCAAGTGAAATAGATGTTTGTGGATGGAGCCACTTTATTATCGAGTTTCAATCCCTTATTCATCAGGGGAAAATTGCAAGAACTCTTCAAAGGTTTTCGGTCTGTATTTTTCGTACAGCGGTGTTTCAATCCCTTATTCATCAGGGGAAAATTGCAAGCGTCGCAAAGGCAAGAAATTTATACAAGGCGGCAATCGACTACCTGAGTTTCAATCCCTTATTCATCAGGGGAAAATTGCAAGGACGACCAGGTGCCGCACAACGAAAAACTAGCAAACAAACTGTTTCAATCCCTTATTCATCAGGGGAAAATTGCAAGAACAGGTCGAATGCGATACCTGCGGGGAAAGAATCTGCCCGGTTTCAATCCCTTATTCATCAGGGGAAAATTGCAAGTCACCCCAGCAAGAACTGGGGCCAGGCCCAACTCGAAGCCGCAAGTTTCAACCCCTTATTCATCAGGGAAAAATTGCAAGAAAAATTAAAAAATCAATGTTGACATCGTAGCGCCAATATGTGTTTCAATCCCTTATTCATCAGGGAAAAATTGCAAGGCGGCGGCGATGGACCTGGATTCTTACGGCGGGATGAAGACGCGTTTCAATCCCTTATTCATCAGGGAAAAATTGCAAGCAAAATCAAACCGTATCACTTAAGCAAAGACCTGCGGCTGGAGTTTCAATCCCTTATTCATCAGGGAAAAATTGCAAGTCTAAAGGAGACCAACCATGAGACTAATCCTTCTAAATGTTTCAGTTTCAATCCCTTATTCATCAGGGAAAAATTGCAAGCCTATTTGAGAGATGCCGGGCAAAAATCATGTCAATCGAGTTTCAATCCCTTATTCATCAGGGAAAAATTGCAAGAAAAAAAAGATGCGATTAAACAAGTTAAGAAAATGCGCCGGGGTTTCAATCCCTTATTCATCAGGGAAAAATTGCAAGAATGGTCAGAAATAGGCATTTGTCCCCGCTGCGGTACGTACTGGTTTCAATCCCTTATTCATCAGGGAAAAATTGCAAGTTCATAACGGCGGGCCGGACGGCTGGAAAAAGATATCGACGGCTGGTTTCAATCCCTTATTCATCAGGGAAAAATTGCAAGCGGAAGCAATCCCGGAAGAATTGTTGGATTCTTTCTATTGTTTCAATCCCTTATTCATCAGGGAAAAATTGCAAGTAAGCTAAACTGTTTACGATGATGTGGATGCCCCCGGCGTTGTTTCAATCCCTTATTCATCAGGGAAAAATTGCAAGTTCAGATAGAAAATCATCGCCGTCACGTTCGGCGGCAGTTTCAATCCCTTATTCATCAGGGAAAAATTGCAAGGCTGCGACAGTTTGACCCACTCCCAGCAGAGGTCGTAGACACGGTTTCAATCCCTTATTCATCAGGGAAAAATTGCAAGCCATTACACGCTCTTTTTTGGCTTGTTTTTCCGGAAGGGTTCCGTTTCAATCCCTTATTCATCAGGGAAAAATTGCAAGTGGTTTTGATTTCGCGAATCTTTTCATCGATGTCATCGAAGGGTTTCAATCCCTTATTCATCAGGGAAAAATTGCAAGTTCCAGTTCAACATTTTTGTCTCCTTTCTTTCTTTTGATTGTTTCAATCCCTTATTCATCAGGGAAAAATTGCAAGTAAGCTAAACTGTTTA
>ERZ795060.164-NODE-164-length-94981-cov-5.880992_pt1 | contig 94981 bp, 81 predicted proteins | sample MGYA00375144_ERZ795060 | MGnify/ENA primary metagenome ERZ795060 (study PRJEB30189, sample SAMN05720157) | activated sludge metagenome | isolation source: anaerobic digester from wastewater treatment plant | place: Japan | collected 2015-05-15 ...
ATTCCATTGCAATGCAGGCATGGGTATGGTCAGGCGTAGCAATGATAACCGCATCAATCTCCTTGCCCATCTCTTCGAGCATCACACGATAATCCTTATACCGCTTGGCCTGCGGATACTTCTCAAATGTTCCCTTGGCATAATTCCAGTCCACATCGCACAAAGCAACGATGTTCTCTGTGCCGGCTACTGCATTCAGATTGCCTTGCCCCATTCCGCCAACGCCCACCCCGGCAATATTCAACCGGCGGCTGCCGGCAGAGCCGGACGGGGCCATACCCAAAACGGTGCGAGGAAAAAAAGGAAATGCGGCAGCGGCGGCCGACGATTGCAAAAAAAGTCTGCGATTCAATTGCTTTTTCATAATTCCATCCTCATGGTTACCTTAAAAGTTTTTCCGCACGCTCTTTAAGATTTCTGTTTTCTGCCGCAGCAGCAACTTTTGCAAGAAGATCTTTTGCCTGCGGCAGTTTGCTGATTCCGCCGGCCTCACAGATGCGCACGACGCTGGCTTGGGCTTCGGCTTTCAGAGCCGAATTATCCAGAAACCGTGCAGTAAAATCAAGGGCTTTCTGCGACACGAAGGACCCCAGTGCCCCGATTACGAGCCGCTGCTGATCGGGCTGAGGTGCCATTGAAAAGGCCTCGATCAACGCACCGACACCTGCATCGCTGTTTTTATCTGAGGTTTCCGTTATCATCCGCACGTAAGCCGTAAAAGCCATAACCCGGGTTCGTTGGTCCTGCTCTTGTTCGGCCAGCGTTTTCATTTCGTCTATAAAGTCGCCGCCCGGCCAATCCATCATCGCCCGTAGCGCCCCTTGGCGAAGCGTCTGACTGGGTGCATCTTTTTCCTTCCTCAGCAGTGCAGCGGCTTTGGCATCTCCGAGCTTGCCCAGAACCCGCAGCAGCGTTACTTTGGCCTCTTCACTGGCGGCGGAGTCATAACGGGCAAGAACAGCCGCCGTACAACCGGCGGCATCATCAAGCCGCCGCGCCGCCGCCGCCAGTGCGTCGGCATTGCGGGACAATGGCTTTTCTGTCACTAAATCTGCAAATTCGCCCATATCCTTCAGCCCAGCCAGTCCCTGCAGCACACGGACAGATTCCGATGCCGCATCGCCTTCCCCGCGGGCCGTCCGGAGCAATGCCGGCACCGCTTCGGACAGGCCGCGCTGGCCCGCTGCCCGAATCAGTTCAACCACCGTCTTTTCATCGCCGGCACTTACCAGCGATTCTATACGGTCGATAATTACTTTGTTGACCTCGGGAGCACTGAGGAGATACAGCGCAGCTCGTGCCTGCTGTGCTTCCTGACGGTCGGCGGCTGCGGCAGCTGCCTTTGCCAGCGGCTCAACAGATGATGCGTTCCCCAGCACAGCCAGTGCCTGATAGGCCGCTATGCGAACTTCTTTTTCAGGACTGCCGACAAGCCGCTCGATTTTGTCCCGGCCGATTTTTTTTGGATTAGCAGACAGCGCTGCACAGAGCTGTATCTTGGCATTGTCCGGCAGCGTATCCATTTGAGCTGCTGCCTCTTCCAGCAGTGAAGCATCCTCTATGCCGGCCAGTATCTGAATCGCCGCTGCCTGCAAAACGAGGTCTTGGCCTTTTATGGCTTCCGGCAGAATTGTGCGCATTTCCGCGGCATTGGTTTTAGCCAGTCCGTTCAGAGCGCCGATACGAGCTGCGGCTGAACGGCCGGAGGCATATAGTTTTTTATAAATCGCTTGGGCATCGGACAAGTGCCCCTGCCGGCACAGGGAGTCGGCACATGCCAGCAAAGCATCGGCCAGACGCTCTTGAAGCGCTTCATCCACTGTCAGCTTCTGCAGTGTCTCGGCAGCACTGCGGCTGCCGACAGCACTCAGCGCTTGGATAGCCGCCAGAGCAACCGCCGGATTCGCGCTGCCGGCATATTCCGCAAGCACTGCGGCCGCAGCGTCTGTCCGGCGCACACCCAGCGAATTGATGATGCCGATTTGTGCTGTCGGGCTGGATGCCATTTGAAGCCTGCTCAGCAGCAGTTTATCAGCCAAATCAGAAGGTATCCGCTCCAGCGCATAGCGTGCCATGTCGGAAGTCTCGGATGCATCAAGCATCTTCCCCAATACCGGCACTGCTTCACCAGATCCAATCACCGCAAGCTGCCGGCAGATATAATCCTTGGCCGCCAGCGGCACATCGGCCTCCAGTACCTGAAGCAGCTTGGCCTCTAACAGCCCTTTGAGGTTCGCTGCATCACCGTATTCTCTGATGAGTTCGGAAAACGCATACAGCGGCGCCTTCGGTTTATCCCAGTCATACTGCCTGAGCTGCTCAATGAAGGCATCCACCTTCTCAGCTTCCAGCGTTTTGGCCAGCGGCCTGTCATCGACTTTCAGGTCGCCTAAGGCATACTGAATTCCGGCCAGATAATGCTGCAGCACAGCTGGATTCCACGTTACCGCATGGTCATGCCCCAACGAACAATAAAACAGCCGCCCCTGACCTATCTGCTTGATCCAGCTGATGCCGGTATCGGCATCTTCCGGTGTTACACCGCGTGCGTTTTTTGTAGCCGGATCTGACATATCCAGTGACATCAAAACACGCTGCTTGGTGCGGGAATACAGCGGTGCAGCTGTGCGGTAAATCTCATCTTTGATCTTAAAGCCCTGCCCTTTGAAGGGCTGCATCAGCGGATGCTGCGGGTCATCAATTTTAACCGCCCATGTGCCATCGCCCGTCCAGGGATGACCGGAAAAGACGCCTCCCATCATCTCCATTCCTTCCGGCCAATCGTAAAAATTATCCGTCGCAGCGTGTATGCCCACAATTCCCTTGCCGCTCTTGACAAAATCTAAAATCGCTTTCTGCTGCGCTGCATCCGGCGTCAGCTTGGTGGTATTGTTAAAGCAGATGGCGTCGTACTGCCGGAGCGTTTCCGGATTGAACACACTCATCTCGGTGCTGTGAACCACCTTAAAAGCGCCGGTCTTTTGGCTCATCACATTCAGCGCTTCAATCCAATAAGGAATAGAGCTGTGCTTGAATCCATTGCACAAGCTGAATACCAGCATCGTTCGCTCAGCAGCGGGCTTGACAACAGGCTGATCCGGCATTGCAGACTGGATTGCCTGTTTTTCCTGCTCTGTTACCGCATATCCGGTCATTGCTGCCATCAGCACCAAAAGCCATACAAAATCTATCAATCGTTTCATACAGGCCTCACCGTCAATATTCTGTTAAACTAAATTTCCCCTGCTATAGATGCCACGGCGCCCGATAGCTGCGTTCCAGGAGGCGGTTTGCTTCGGCATCGCCGACAAACAGCTCCTGCTGCGGATCCCATTTGAGCTTGCGGCCGGTCAGCATTGCAATTTCGCCCAGAAAGCCGACGCTGATGGACCGGTGGGCTGTTTCTGCCGGCGTAATCGTCGTGCGGCGGGTTCTGACGCAGTCGAGAAAGTTTTTGAAGTGGTCTTCGCTTTTTTCCAAATGAATCTCATCCGGGCCGATTGTTTCCTGAAGAATTTTCGGATTCGAAGCCGACAGACCGCCTCGGGTGACATGTATCCAGCCCCCGTCTCCGTACCAACAAGTGCCCATTCTGTGGGGCAGCTTGGCCTCATTGGCAATCCGCATCGTCAGACCGGTCGAATAGGTGCAGGTAATATCATAGGCCATCGGAACATCATAAATCCCTTCGGTCGGGTATTCGCCTTTGCCCTCAACCTCAACCGGACCGCTGTAATCCAGCCCCAGCCCCCAGTGGGCAATATCTACATGGTGACCTGCCCAGTCGGTCAACTGGCCGCCGGAATAATCCATAATCCACCGCCAGTCCCAATGCACATTGCCCCGTCCGAAATCCTGATACGGACGCCACGGTGCTGGTCCCAGCCACATCTGCCAGTCAAAAGCAGCCGGCACCTCCAGCTGTCGGTATCTGGGTCCCCGGCCGCCGTTAGGCAGACCCACTTCCACATAGCTCACCTTGCCGATGCGGCCGTTTCGGACCAGCTCGGCGGCCTGATGAAAATTGCTCACCGACCGCTGCCAGCTCCCCGTCTGCCAGATGATTCCATAGCGCTTGACTGCATCGCAAATCGCCCGTCCTTCCCGAATGGTTCGCGCCAGCGGCTTCTGTCCATACATATCAATGCCCTTGCGGGCACAGGCCACTGAAACAATCGCATGCCAGTGGTCAGGCAGCGCATGGCTGACAATGTCCAGCGTGTGGTTTTCCAGAAGCTGGCGATAATCACGGTAAACGCGGCAGTCCGCATTGCCGTTTTTTTGATCGACTAAGCGCTTGGCGTTGGCACTGTGGTTATCGTCCACATCGCAGACAGCCACTACCTGTACAGCCGGAGCAAAATTCAGTAACGACTGCAGGTCCCCTGTTCCCATAGAACCGCAGCCAATCTGTGCCGTAACCAGCCGGTTGCTCGGGGCTACAGTTCCGGCAAGTCCCAAAGCCGATGACCGTATCAGATAAGGAAATCCCACAATGCTGGCCCCAACAGCGGTACTGGTTTTCAGAAATGTCCTTCGGCTTATCTCTTTTTTGTTCATATACATCCTCTTGTTTTGCCTAAATACATCCGCAAAGTACAGCACAGATGGTATAACCGTTCTGAGTCCGGTTTTATTTCAATGGGCCCTATTTATCGAAGGCCGCATCAAACTGCACATTCGACGGCGAAAAATCGGTTTTCCGGACGAATTGAAGGGCTTCTGTCGCACCGTGAATGCGGTCCATTCCGCAATCTTCCCACTCGACCGACAGCGGCCCGTTATAGCCGATGTGATTGAGCGTGCGGATGATCTCTTCAAAATTCACCCCGCCGTGTCCCAGCGAGCGGAAATCCCAACCGCGATTTGGATTGCCGAAGTTTAAATGCGAAGCCAGAATCCCGCTGCGTCCATCCAGCTGCAAGGCCGCATCTTTCATATGCGTATGGTAAATGCGGTCAGGAAACTCCTTGAGAAAACGAACCGGATCCACCATTTGCCAATGCAGATGACTGGGATCAAAATTAAAGCCGAAGGTCTTGCGGTTTCCGATGGCCTCCAAGGCCCGCTTGGCGGTATATAGGTCAAAGGCGATTTCCGTCGGGTGCACTTCCAACGCAAATTTCACGCCGCATTCATCAAATACATCCAGTATCGGATTCCACATATCCGCAAAAAACTTAAAACCCTCGTCAATCATTGCATCGCTGACCGGCGGAAAACTATACAGCAGATGCCAGATGCTCGAACCGGTAAATCCATTGACGACTTGAACACCCATATTTTTGGCGGCTCTGGCGGTGGCCTTCATTGCCTTGACGGCCCACTGACGCTTTTTTTCGGCGTTGCCGGCACAATCGGCAGGAGCAAACATATCCGAACGGCTGTCATTGTTAAGGTCGCAGACAAGTTGGCCGGCCAGATGATTGCTGATGGCAAACAGCTTGAGATGATGCTTTTCCAAAATAGCTTTCTGCTTTTTACAGTAGGCCAAATCTTCGGCGGCTTTGAACACATCCAGATGGTCGCCCCAACAGGCCAGCTCCAAACCATCATACCCAATGCCGGCCATCAGTTCGGCCAGCTTTTCCAGCGGCAGATCGGCCCATTGGCCGGTAAAAATTGTTACAGGTCGTGCCATAATTTTATCTCCTTGCTCTTAAAAGCATAAGCGGATTACTTTTTGAACTTTGTCCATTTTGTCCGGCTGGCAGCACTTGCAACCAGCGTCTCCAGAAACAGCATTCCCCGCAGGCCGTCGTTGACATCGGGGAAATCTGTAATAATCGGGTCAGCTTTGGTATGCGTCAGGCGTGCTCGAAGGGTATCAGCAAAATTGCGGTAGATGTTGGCAAAGGCCTCGATGAAGGCTTCCGGATGACCAGACGGCAGACGGGTTGCACGGGCAGCGGCAGGACTGGCTTGGGCGACATAGGGATTACCCCGCTTCCAGACCTGCGTGGGCTGGCCCATCGGGGTTACATACAGATAATTCGGGTGCTCCTGATGCCATTCCAAGCCGCCGGTTTCGCCGTAAATCCAGATAGCCAGATTGTTTTCCTCGCCCACAGAGACCTGACTGGCATGCAGCAGGCCCCGAGCTCCGTTGTTAAACTTGACCAGACAGTTGACATCATCATCCAGCTTGCGTCCCTTGACAAAGGTGGTCAGCTCGGCGCACAGCTCGGTCATCTTCAGACCGGTGATGTATTCCGAGAGATTTTCGGCATGGGTGCCGATGTCGCCGCCGCAGCCGGAAGCGCCGCTCTGCTTGGGGTCGGTCCGCCACGAGGCCTGCTGCTGGCCTGTCTTTTCCAATGCGGTGGCCAGCCAGCCCTGCGGGTACTGCACCACAATCTTGCGAATCTTGCCCAGACGGCCGCTGCGCACCATATCGCGGGCCAGCTTGACCATCGGATAACCGGTATAATTGTGCATCAGCCCAAAAACGCGGCGGGTTTTCTGAACGATTTTGACCAACTCGCGGGCCTGCTGCACTGATACGGTCATCGGCTTTTCGCACATCACATGAAAGCCCGCTTCCAGCAGGTCTTTGGCAATCGGATAATGCCAGTTGTTGGGCGTGCAGACAGCCACAAAATCCATACGCTCCCCTTCCGGCAAACGCAGTTCCTTGTCAATCATTTCGCGATAATCCCTATACACCCGGCGGGGATTGAGCAGCAGCTGCCGGCCCATTTGTTTGGATTTGCGGGGATCGACGTCAAAAGCCCCTCCGACGATTTCGATGCCTCCATCCATCCGTGCGGCCTTGCGATGCACTTCTCCGATAAATGCCCCCGGACCCCCTCCGACCATTCCCATCTTCAATGTCCTGTCAAGAGTCATACGGCTTCCTTTCGCAAAATGAAGTTGTCAGTTATCTCCTCCATCCCCAACGATCCGCCCTGAGGATGCTGCATCCTATCACTCCTGCGGCCAATAAACAAGGAGAAAAGTTTCGGCCGGCAGATAAATACCATACGGAGAACTGCTGGCAGGGACGGTTTCCAAACTGCCGGGATTTTTCATTACCACCCTTGCTTCTTTGACAAATTCGCTTGCATCATAGAAGCAGACAGTTAAAATATCTACTAAAATCAACCATTGGTAAATTTTATACAAATGCCTGTAAAACTGCTGCAACAACCACAGCCGGCTATTTTTTACGACGTGGACGGCACTCATAAAGCCGATACATGTGAAAACCTCAAAGCCGCCAGCAAACGGGGCGAGCTGCACTTGGGCGGGTTGGCTCATGGATGCTATCCCGGCGTCAAAATGCCCCCAAAAATGCTGCCTGAATTGTGTGTGGCCTGTTTCTGGGATGCCCATAAAGACCAGAGCTGGGGGCTTCCAATGCACCGCAACGAGGGGATTGAGCTGGGTTATCTAACCCGCGGGCGTCTGGATTTCATCGTCGACGGCGTACACTACAAGCTCAAAGGGGGAGACCTGACCATTACCCGGCCTTGGCAGCCGCATCAGGTCGGCAATCCTTTGATTTCTGCCAGCCGCATGCATTGGCTGATTTTAGACGTCAATGTGCGGCGGCCCAACGACCCATGGAAATGGCCGCCGTGGATCAATTTTGCAGCGCATGACCTCCAGAAATTAACCCAGCTATTAAGTCATAACGAACAGGTCGTCTGGCAGGGAAACAAGCAAATCGAAAAATGCTTCGAGCAAATCGCCGAGCATATACAGAATGCTGAAAAGCCGGAATCTGTTCAAACCCGACTCCAGTTGTACATTAATGAACTGCTTCTTGAAGTCTTCGAAATGCTCCAGACCCGTAATATCAAGCTTAATGCCCGCCTTTCAAGTACCCATCGCAGCGTCGAGATGTTTCTGGCAGGACTGTCCGAACATCTTGAATACCCTTGGACTCTGGAGTCTATGGCTCGCCATTGCAATCTCGGACGCAGCCGGTTTTCGCATTACTGCAGGCAGATTACCAATATGACCGCTGCTGATTATCTCATTCATTGCCGAATTGAACGTGCAAAAAAAATGCTGTCCGAATCCAATGGAAAGACTATTCTGGACATCGCTATGGCCTGCGGATTCGAATCAAGCCAGTATTTTGCTACCTGTTTCAAGAAAAAAACCGGTACGACTCCGACTCAATACAGAACTGATGTGCTGTCCGGCAAACAGCAAAGAAACGTCCTATAATCAAAAAAATACACTTTCCCATTATATTTAATTTGCCCATTTTAAAAATCGTTTTAGTTATACGCAACTATCTTTATTACAAAAGGTTAAAACTTTCTTGGGGGGGACTGTGGAATTGTTAAATCTGGTTTTGATGGGGATTTTTCAGAAACAAAAGTTTGAATTGTGCCGTTTTAAATTATAAAATCAGTTATCCGATTGCTATTATATAGATTGTTATTATATAAGGTATTATAATGTCTTATAATTCATTCGGCAGAAAAGAGGGATTTACTCTTATTGAGTTGCTGGTGGTTATTGCCATCATTGCTCTCCTTTTATCAATAATAATTCCCGCTTTAGGCAAGGCTAAAATGCAAGTTGAGGAAATTCTGTGCCGAAGCAATCTTCACCAATACCATATTGCCACAGAACTTTACACCACAGAAGAGGATGATACATATCCAAATCCTTGGGTTTCCCTATATAAAGAATACCAGTTTCCCGATGAAATACAGCGGTATTGCCGATGGCATAATCCTCTTTATAACCTTGATTCCTATGGTGACCGGTACGGCGGACCGTATTGGTCTTATCTGTCCGCCACAAAGGCCAATATCTGCCCTACGTTTCGAAAATATGCCGAACAATTCGGCCAATTTCATATGGGCGGCGACCAAGCAGGTCTGACCTGTATTGGCCAGCCGTTTGTCTCGCAGTTCAGCTACAGTATGAACGGGATTCTGGGCGACCAGCGGAATTTCAAGGGAATTAAGAAAAGCCAGATAGCTAGTTCACCTTCGCAGACATTTCTGTGGGGAGAGGAAAATATGTGGCCGCTGTATGATGCAGATGGCTCGACAAAACTGAGCAGGTATGTCCTGAATGACACCGCCCTGTTGACCCCTGGCGACTGCTTCGGCAGTTTTCACAAGGTCTCGAAAGGCCAGCTTTCCGCCCAGATGCCCCAAACAGCAAGAGGATACGGAACCTACAACGGGGGGGTATCCAATGTACTGATGATGGATGGTTCTTCGGCTTCACTGTCACCAGCTGGGGGGCAAACTCTCCAGTATGCCGGCCGCATTCGCAGCGGCGGAACGCAGTAATCCATCCCCCCTCAAAAAAAGTGATTCCTCTTAGGGTTGCCCTGTTACCAGTCCGCCTAAAAAGAATCCAAATCCTAATACCGTTTCACAATGCGGGCAGGAATACAGGACTTCCTTTTTCACAACGCCCTCTGTCTGGCGGCGAATTTGATTTTGCTCACCTTTTTTAAGCGTTATCGTTTTTTCACAATACGGACACTTTGCCATAGGAACTTCCCGTATTTTTTTCAGTTTCAGCCCCGAATTCTCTTCCAGAGTTTGACAATTCCCCTTGAGCCGGCAAACAACCATACGCCAAGAGCAATCTGGACAAGTGGACTGATCAAAGTGAGTATCCTTGAAAATCCGCCTGACCAGTAGGGCGGATAGTTCCCGTCAGGCCTGTGAAGTAATAAAAAATTATACAAATGGTGCATAATCGAAGGAATTGCTGCCACAATGAGATACAGTCCGATGCAGCTTACGGCAACGACCATTACATCCTCTTTGCTGATAGGATGGGCTATTTCAAGCGATTTATCCTCCTTAATCAGCCATTTTGCGAATTTATCGCTGAGCACAATAATCAAGACAGCCCATCCCAGCGCAAATGCTAGCAGGAGCAGCATTCCCATAACCTGAAGAGCCAGAGAAGCAAATCCTGCATTCGAATTGTATCGTCCGGTTGTAAACAGCACACCGAATACCGTCGGCACATAGCCGATAGTTTTGAGCAGGATAAACACGCCCATCAGCTTAAGCACCAGCGACGCAATTTCACGCTTTGTCATTGTTTATCCTTCTATTGGGGATTTGGGTTCTTCAGGTCGATGTTGCCGTGGGTGGTGGTCAGGGTTATTGAGCCGGTGCCTTCGCCGATGGTTCCGTTGAGTTGTTCACCCAGAACGCCCTGCACCACAATCGACCGGTCCGTGCGAATGTGTCCGTACGACGTTGAGGCGCTGACACGTCCGGCAAATCCGGCGGGCGGACAAAACGCGATATTATTATAGGTGGTACTAAGCGTCGCCGCAAGGTTCGGGCTGGATTCATTGACGCATCGCAGATCAATCGGAGCATGGCTTGTCCGGGCCGTGATCCGTTCAATCCCCCCAATATCCCCGCCAATGGCCCCATAGCTTGTATTCAATTCGGCCTCTTTTGCCGTACATGCCGTCAGTTCAATCGAATCCTGTGACGTCTGCAAATCCAGTCGATCGGCCAATATCGCTTTCAGACGGATAGGGCCGTAGATCGTCGAACAGCGAACCTGCCGGATATTGGAATTATCCAATTTGATTCCGCCGTGCGTGGTTGTGGCGTTGACCGAAGCGTTTTGTGTGTTCGCTAGTTTAATATCGCCATACGTCGAAACCGCGACTATGTCGCCGCGGATGTTATCGAACAGAATATCCCCGTGTGTCGACTGCATGGCGACCTGCCGGGTGATATTTTCTGCGCAGCAGTCGCCGTATGTGGTCGTGATTGCCGCCCGGGTTTCCAACGGCACAGTGATTGTCATCCGGCCGCTCACACAATAGTTGTCCTTATGTTCCTGCGGTTTTCGAAGCACAATCACCAACCGACCCGGCTCCTGAACCAGGTCCACTGCAAGCTGCTCAGCGACGGCATCGGCGATCTCCCGCGAGACAGCTGAAACCGACAACTCTGCCAGAACGGAACAATCATTCGTAACCCAACCCCACACTATATAATGACATGCGCAGCAAACTTTTCACAAAAAGCTCCTTAAATTTTAATCCTTACGTTTGTTTTCAGATATCTGGATTCATGCTGCGCCGAGAACGGATGTTATCCCAATCAGTCCGGCCATAATCATTCCCACATAAGCCGGCGAGGCGATCGCCAGGGCAATCGTACCTGCATCCGAATTTACCATACCCGTTTGGAAAGGCAAAGGTTTTCACAGACAAAAACACACAAACAAACTCGCACACGCCAATCCCAATAATGCCCATTTCATGCTACAATCCTTTCAAATCAGTTTTATAGTTTTGAGTGCCCTGCTTGTTGAGCTTACTTATTCAGTTTGATAGCCAGCGGGGCGACCTTATGTTTTCTCACAATTTTATCTCCTCTTATCCATCGATTATTTTGTGATACTTATAAAATTCATAGAGGACGATTATTATCACAAAAACCATAAACGCTGACCAGTTCAGTACAAGAGCGAAGGGCAGATATTTATCTTTAAAAAATTCTTTTCCAAGTGCAAATACAAGTGAGATTGTCCCGGGAAAAAGCAACAGCACAAAAAAGACAACTATTGCATGCGACTGCAAAAAAGGACTATTTTCAATAAGAATCGCCGCCGCTACGGAAAAGATAAATATAAAACTCAGGCAAAAGTACCATTGACCATTCGATAAAACCGGAATTGGTTTTGGATAGGACGGTTCAATTTGTTGCGCGTGGGAGTCAATAAAATCTATAATGGCGGGATGAAGTGTCTGGTCTTCTGGCAACCAGAGAGTGTGAATGCGCTGCCTGGTTTTAAAGATGAGCTTCTTGAGTCCCGGAAATTCTTCGCTGGCTTCAATCCAGTAACCCATTACCCGTTTCCAATAAATAAATTTATCCGCGTAATTAAACCACTTTTGAGTGATTTGATGTGAGCCACCCAGATACCGAATTACATAAGGGTATATGACAAACATATAAAGCAATCCTCCTGCTCCAAACAAAAATATCCCTAAAAATATTTTTAACAATCGTGCCTTTATTTCTATCTCATCCGACAAGACGTTTTTTAGATAAAGGTACAGGCCATATTCAATAATAAAAATCAACGGCAGCAAACGCGGAATAATTACCTTACCCATATTGAAAAGCTGCTGACAAGAAAATTCCACAACCGCCCGGGGTTTTTTCCAAACGTAAGATGTTTTATTGTTCTTTGAAGCGTCCATCATCGTTTTGTAAAAAAGGAAACCGAGAGGAATCGCCTATTCGCATGGAGCTTCTATGCGCCCTGTATGAATCACTTGGAAAGCATGACGGTGTTGCTGTCGGCATCGGTGAACAGGCACGCAACAGTTCTCTCATAAACACCCTTTTTGTTAATGTCTCCTTTCTGACATCTGGATCAAAGCCGCACCCACTGCCGAAGCGGACCCGATTAGTCCGGCTCCGATTGCTCCGGCAGAATAGGTTGAGGCAGCCGCTACACGAATAGGGCTTTCGTATTGATTCGGATAGCCCGTTCTAACTTCTACTTTGCTCGCAAACCATCCAATCAAACAACACATGAGCAAGCTTAACAATGCCAGTACGAATAGAGCATTTTTCATTCTGTTAACCTTTCGAATCATTTTTTACATATTTGGAATCCATATCTTTTTTGCCTGAATCAGTTCAACGTATGCCGGCAAGGTCAGAGCCGTCGAGGTTTTCGTATAAAAAACAAGCCCTTTGTAAGCCGTCAGATACTGATTCTTTTTGAAAAAACCCACCGGAGAAAACACAACCAGCGGGACACTTGCGGCCTGCAACCGCAGCAGCTGTTCAAATACATGCGGCTCTACCTGAACGATTACCCCCATTGCTTTAATCGCATCGGTCATCGCAGCGTACACGACTCCAACCGCAGAACCGGCAGCGTCTCCGTTTATCATGATGGGTCTCCTATTGAATATTCATTTACTTGCTCAGCTTGACGGTGTTGCCGTCGGCGTCGGTAAAGCTGCCGGCCACCAGCAGAATCAAATCAATCAGCCACCACAGCCCAAGGCCTCCGCAGGTCAGCAGAAACAACACCCCCGTGCCAGCCTTGCCTACATAAAAGCGGTGGATGCCCAGCGGACCCAGCAGCAGCAAAAACAGCAGGCAGGCGATTCCACTTTTTTCCGATACTCCGTTTGCCATAGTCAATCTCCTTTCTGTCTCTGACAAGTCATATTTTTTCAACGCCGCAGCCGAGGGCGTCTTAATTTAATTCCTTCTTTGCATATTCAGATACGGCCTTTCCAACCAGCTGAATGATCGCAAGCTGGTCATTGGCCGACAGCCGCTGACCGCAGGCAGCAAGAGCACGACGGTATTTTTCAATATCCGTCCCGGGCTGCCTGGCTTGTTTGACCAAATACTGTGTCAGCTCCCTTACGGCGGTCGATTCCAGCAACGCTTTCTGCAGAAGCTCCTGACGGCGCCGTCGGGGCAGTGTTTTAAACTGGCCTTCTGAAACGGCAAAAACAGAGTTTTGTGTAAAGACAGCCGCTGTTTCCCAGTTTATCTGCAAAAAGATATCGGCGGCCTGTTCCTTCTGCCCCGTCCGCCACAATTCCAGCGCCTTATCGAGCACCGCAGCCGGCGTTGAATCTGAAATAGGCCGCTCCGATTGAGCTGTCGAGGGAGTTTGCGGAGTCGGGGGCACAGCATCCATTTTTTTAGCGCATCCCGATAAAATCAGCACTGCCGAAAGGAATACACTGCAAACCGGACTAATCCTGCCTGACATAATTTCTCCTTTTTTAAGAATGCGATTGCATTTTAATCCCAAATCAGCAGGAAAACATGAACAAATCGGTATCAATACCTGCTGTTGGGATGTTTAATAACAAAGACGCAGACCGATACTTAATGTTTCATAAAAAATCCCTTTTAAATGATTTTGCGGCTGCATTTGCTGCAATGGATTAATTCCGACTTTCAAACCTCCTTTACCCGCTTAAAAAAACAGGCCGGTAAATCGGCTCTATACTGGCTCAGGTATGAGCATTAACTGGCCCGAAAACAAGCCGCAGAATATAATACTCCTCCTACCGTCTCCCCAAAGAGGGGGGCGTGTGTGAGAGATTCCTCTGAGAGGATCATCATGGTCTGCCGGAAAAGGTTCGCCCAGCTGACGCTCTGACAGCCGGCAATCAATCGGCTTGGTTAATCTCCTCTTGAAAGGATTCTGCCAAGAGCACCGGCACCGCAGCAGCCGGCAGGATGCGGACATGACCGGCGAATGTATTAGGCAATCGTTTTGGTGAAAATCCATTTGGCATCGCCGGGGGCATAGAAGTCCTTGACCTCGGCGGCCAGCACATAGCCGCTGCGCTGGTAGAAATAGCGGGTCGGCAGATATTTCTCGGAGCCGCTGGTTTCAATAACAATCAGCCGGCCGTTTTGGCGGCGAATCTCAGCTTCGGCAAAAGCCAGCAGGCGGGTGCCGATATGATGCCGCTGCATCGCCGGATGCACAGCAATCCAGTATACATCAAAAGTACCCAGTGTACAAGGAGTCGGGCCGAAACAGATCCAGCCGACAACTGTTCCATCGGCTTGGGCTGTGTACGATTGATAGGTATTGCCGGGCTTATCGGCAGCGGCTTCATCGAAGACCTCACAGGCAATTTCAATCTCGACGGGGCGGAAAAAATCTGTCGCCTGAATGATATCGATGACGGCCTGACGGTCGGCGGCTGACGCTTTGCGAATGGACAGGTTCATATCTCCTCACGATTCGGTCTGACGATGGTGTGCATTGGTTATAATTGCATGGATAAAATCGCCATACGACAGACCGCCGGCAGCGATAGCTGCGGCAAAGCCGGCATCGGGCGAAATATCCGGATTGGGATTAACTTCGAGAATATACGGATGAAGCTGCTGGTCCAGACGAAAATCCACACGGGCATAATCGCGGCAGCCCAGCGTCTCAAACGCTGCCGCAGCTAGCTGAGCAATGCGGCCGGCTGTCTGCGGCGGAATGTCGGCCGGAATGCGGCGGGGTGTATGGCTGTAGCCGAACGATTCTTTGCGCCACTTGGCATCATAATCCACAATGCGGGGCTGGGCATCCGAAAAGGCACTGAAGTCGATTTCGGCAAGGGGCATCACATCTGTCCTGCCGCCGTGCTGGATAACCGACACATTTAATTCGCGGGCCGGTATAAACTGCTCGACAATCACCGGCTGGGCAAATTGCCGATGCAGCTTGTCCAGCAGCATTTCTGCGGCCTGCCGCTCATCCGGCAGAACAAAGACCGACTCGGCGCTGATGCCTTCGCTGGCGTCGCAGAAGGCGGGCTTGGCGATATACCGCCCCGCCGGCAGCCGGTGCCAGTCAGGCTTCTGTCCAGCAGCCACAGCGATGCCCTGCGGACAGGGCAGTCCTGCCCCCAGCAGGACAGCTTTTGCAAAAATTTTGTTCTGGGCCAGCAGCAGCGCCGGCGTATCGCTGCCGGTGCAGCTTTTGCCGAAAGCCCGGCAGACAGCCGGCACATAGCAGGCCTCCTGAATGGAGTCCAGAAACTCCTCTGCCAGATTCACAATCACTGTCTCCCTGCGCCCGCTTAAAATCGCTGTCAGATGCCGCAGGTTTTCCACCGCCAGAATCTCAAATCCGACACCCAGCGCTGCAAGCGCCTGTGCCACCGCCTGCACCTGGTCCATCACGCCGGCACGGCTTTCATACAGCTCATCGCCTGCATCGCCAAAGGTATTATGCAAAATCAGAACAGATTCCATCGGATCATCAACAAACCGCCGGTTCTAAATCAGGTTCGTTGTTTACAGGCTTTTACAGCAGCGGCACTGCCTTTCTGTGTTCTTTTTGCCGGGCATAACGCGCAAAGGCATTTTCAAGAATGGTTCCTATCAGCGTATCGTAGCTCATCCCTTCCTGAGCTGCAATCATCGGCAGATCGGAATGCTGCGGATGCAGGCCGGCCAGCGGATTGATTTCGATAAAGCAGGGCCGGCCGGTTCGGTCGCAGCGGATATCCACGCGTCCGGCATCGCGGCACTGGAGGACACGATAGCTTTGCAGGGCCAGCTGTTCGACCTGCTCCTTCAAGGCCCTATCGTCCAGCAGGGGATGATAATAAATGCGGGTTTCGCACTCTTCCTTGTTCAGATAGGAATAGATGAGGGGGTGGTCTTTGGAGGCCATTTCAATTTCCATTGTCCCCAGTACGGCCGCCTGCTGTCCGGTACCGAGCACGCCGACGGTAAACTCGCGGCCGGGCAGAAACTCTTCCACCAAAACCGGCTGCCGGTAGCGGTCCAGCAATTGGGCACAGACGGCCTCGAGGGCCGCCGGCTCATCGATTTTAGAATTCTGGTCCACCCCTTTACCGGTTCCTTCAGCTAAAGGCTTGGCAAACAGCGGATAGTTCAGATGCACCTGCCGGATATCCTCCATCGCTTCGACCACTGCAAACGGGGGAGTCGCCAGTCCGTGCAGCGCAACCCACTGCTTGGCCATGCGCTTATCCAACGTCATCGCACAAACCAGCGGATCGGAGAAGGTATAGGGCACACCGTACATCTCCAGCAGCGCCGGCACATACGATTCGCGGCAGCGTCCGCCGATGCCTTCGGCAATATTGAACACCATATCCCAGCGGCAGCCGGCCGCCAGCTTCTGTGCCAATGCCTTGCCGTTGCCGATGCGCTCGGTACGATAGCCGCACCGCTCTATGGCTTCCTGCAGCAGAATCAGCGTGGCATCGGAATCGAACTCGGCAACATCTTCCTGTGAATATCCCTGCGCCAGATATTCGCTGCGCAGGTCATAGACCAATCCTACAAGGAGCTTCATAACAGTCCGTCCCGGCTGAAAATAACAGGCCTCATTTTACGCATCAAACAAATAACCGGTGGTCTGTACAGCCCCCGCCCGCTTGGCATGGATTTTTTCCCGCCGGTCCATTCTCTGGGTATGCGCCGGCAGAATCACATCACCCCGGCCGGAAGCCAGCTCCCAGACGCCCGGTTCGGCTTTGGCCGCACCCGCCGCCGGCACCGTATCAACTCCCGGCTCCGGATAGGTCACCAAAAGCCCTTCATAGTTGCGCAGGACCGTATGCGTCGGACTCATCGAAACCACATACGTCGGCAGAACCGGTATCTTGCCGCCCCCATGCGGGGCATCGACAACAAATGTCGGTATGGCAATGCCGCTGACCCGCCCGCGCAGATATTCCATAATCTCAATGCCTTTTCTAACCGAGGTACGGAAATGCTCAACGCCGCGGACCAAATCGCATTGATAGATATAATACGGCCGGACACGTGTGCTGATCAGACCGCGGCAAAGCTGCTCAATAACCTGCGGGTCATCATTGACGCCGCGGAGAAGAACCGTCTGGTTGCCTAAGGGGATGCCGGCGTCGGCCAGCTTGGCGCAGGCAGCGCGGGCCTCAGCGGTCAATTCCTGCGGATGGTTAAAGTGCGTATTGATCCAAAGGGGATGGTATTTTTTGAGCATCGCAACCAGCTGGTCTGTGATGCGCATCGGCAGAACCACCGGCACACGCGTTCCAATCCGTATGACCTGCACCGAGGGGACTGACCGCAGTGTGCTCAGGACGGTTTCAATGGCCGCATCAGACATTGTCAGCGGGTCGCCGCCGGAAACGATAACATCAGTAATTTCCGGATGATTGAACAGATATTCCTGTACTTGCCGCATCCGCCGAGCAGAAATAGCTGTCTCGCGTGTTCCTGCGATCCGCTTGCGGGTGCAGTGGCGGCAGTACATCGAACACATTGTTGTGGCAATCAGCAGTGCCCGATCACGGTAGCGGTGCACCAGCCCCGGAACCGGCATATCTTCGTGCTCTTCCAGCGGGTCATCGGTCAGACACGGCGAATCGAAGAGCTCCTGAATATTCGGGACACTCATCCGAAAGACCGGATCGGACATATCCGCACGCCGGATGATAGAGGCGTAGTACGGCGTAATGGCCATCGGGTACTTGTCGATAACCTTCTGCAGCTCGCCCCGGCCGGACAGCAGCGGCACATACTGCGCAAGCTGATCCAGCGTTCGGATGCGGTTGCGTATCTGCCATCGCCAGTCATTCCACTGGGACAGCTTCTTGCAAAGGGGTGTTTCGGTTTCGGTTGGACAGGAGGAGGGCGACTGAACCGCCCTCATACTACTGGGGGGTTCAGAGGACTGCTCTTCCATGACTTCCGCTGCAACGGCGTAAGTGTGTTGCTCCATGGTTTCAGCGTTCCTTTCTTTTTCTATTTATTGGTTATTGTGCCAGAAACAGAGACAAACTTTTGACAAAGCTTTGTCTGAGGGGTTTGATGCTGGTTTCAATTTCCTCAGCTTCCATCCCTATCATCGCGAAGGAAAAGAACCCAAACACAAAACCCGCGACCGCACACGCGAGCCGCCGAATCCGCACGATATCTTTTTTCTCTTTCATAAAGGGCGACAGCAGGTTTTCAATTACCTCCAGATACCGGCTGAAAGGCCCTTCCATTTGTTCGGTTATCTGACGATCCAGTTTCAGGAATAAACGCCCCTGAAACAATAGAATAAACTCCTCCGGATGCTCCATAAAAAAGCGACAATGGACATTAATAATATCCTCAAGAGCAGTTTCGACATTGGTTGCCTGCCCTACAATCTGGAGTTTTCCTATCAACTTATCAATTGCCTGCTCAACCAAACAGGCCACAATTTCCGATTTGTCGGCAAAATGGCGATAAAATGTCCCTTTGCCTAAATCAGCTCGCTGAGTTATATCTCCTATTGTCGCCGCATCAATGCCATATTCACTGAAAACCTCTAACGCAGCTTTCAAAAGCTTTGTTTTTGTCTTTTCTACCCGTTTTTCAGTCCTGGAAACGGCTTTTTTAAAGATCTCAAGCCCATTTCCAGAATGTTCAGCAAGATTATCCATTACCATAAACGGACCATATAGTCACTTGTGACCAAATAGTCAATATCCTTTTCGGGAAAATTTACTAAAATGTTCACAAAATTTTTCAATTAAGGGTAAAAACGAAAAAAAGACCGATTAATCTTCAACGAAAACAACAGGTTTATGGTATTTTAGGCACATCTGTTTTTTTTGTAACGAAACGGCGGGTCCAATCACTATTAGAATGCGTGCAGGAATTCATGGCGCAATTCCTGCCTGTACTGTTGGGTTATTTGTTTTACAGGAGAAATGTATGGCAGCAAGAATGAAAAAAGGACTCGCAATAGCGATAATGTGCCTCTTGACGGCATCGTTGGCTTTAGCCGCTGAAGACGGCGGGCGCCGCGGCCGTCAGAATCAGCCTGGGGGCGACCGTCAGAACCAGCCTGGAGGCGATCGTCAGCGCGGAGGATTCAATCCAGATCCGGGCGGAATGCAGCAGCGAATGATGGAGATGATGAAAACACGTCTGGGTGCTTCCGATGATGAATGGAAAATTATTGAACCCCGCTTGTCCAAAGTGATGGAGCTTCAGCGGACAACGAGCAATATGGGTGGAATGATGCGGGGAATGGGCGGCATGTTCGGCCGCGGCGGACGCCGGCCGGATGTGGCCGGACGTCAGGATGCGCTGGCCGCTGAAACCGATCCCGTCCAGAAGGCTTCTGACAGTCTGCAGGAAACTTTGGACAAGACTGATGCCTCTGCTGAGGAAATCAAAGCCAAACTGCAGGCGTTTCGTGATGCCCGCGAAAAAGCCCAGCAGGAACTTGCCAAGGCCCGGCAGGATCTGCGTGATGTGCTGACGCTGCGTCAGGAGGCCCAACTGGTCTTAATGGGTATGCTTGATTAACTTTTACCGGATTGTTTCTTATGAATCCATTCTTAGCCGTTTTGCAGAAAAACGGACTTCTGTCCGAGCCGGATATCGAAAGCGTTAATCAGCACCTTTCGCAGGGCGAAGACCTGCTGACCGCACTATTGGCCACCGGCCGGCTGCCGGAAGAGGTGATTCTGCGTCATCTGGCCGAAGCGATGCAGTATCCCTTCTATGAAAGTCTGGACCAGTTTGAGTCTTCTAAAAGCTTTTTGGCCCGGTTTCCGGCGCGGATTCTGCTCGAACGGCACATCGCACCTGTACCGGGCAGCAACGGCAGTGTCCTGACGCTGATTTGCAATCCGTTTGACTTGTCCGGCGTTGATCAGCTTCGTCTGTTTACAGGCAGCGATTATGAGATTGGTCTGGCGCCGCGGGGGGAAATTTCCCGTTATGTCAAACGCTATCTGGGTCTGGGCGCCGATACCATTCAAACCATGATGGACGAAGCGGATGATAAAGAGCTGCAGTTCCTGACGCAGACTGAAAGCGAAGATGTCGATTTGGCCGAAGCTGCCGAAGGGGCTTCCATCATCCGCTTCGTCAATCAGATTTTGACCGAAGCCATCGAATTGCGGGCCACCGACGTGCATATCGAGCCGTTCGAAGACGAGCTGCAGGTGCGCTACCGCATCGACGGTGTCCTGCAAGCGGCCACCATTCCGCCTAGCGTCAAACGCTTCCAGTCGGCTATTATCTCGCGCATCAAGATTCTCAGCCATCTGGATATTGCCGAAAAGCGTGTCCCGCAGGATGGCCGCATCAAGGTAATGGTCAGCGGCAAAGAAATCGACATTCGCGTGTCTATTATCCCGATGCTGCATGGGGAAGCCGTTGTGCTGCGTTTGCTGGATTGCTCTTCGATGCTGCTCGGGCTTGACAAAATCGGCATGGGACCGCAGGATTTGGCTATTTTTGAAGAAGTCATCAAGCAGCCCCACGGCATTATTCTGGTAACCGGCCCGACCGGCAGCGGCAAAACGACAACCTTGTATGCGGCGCTGTCGAAAATCAACGATGTTGAGCGGAAGATTATCACCATCGAAGATCCAATTGAATACCAGCTGCGGGGTGTCAATCAGATACAGGTTTCGACCAAAACCGGACTGACATTTGCCCGTGGTCTTCGGTCTATTCTGCGGCATGACCCCGATGTGATTCTGGTGGGTGAAATCCGCGATTTGGAGACCGCCGAAATCGCTGTTCAGGCGTCGCTGACCGGCCATTTGGTCTTCAGCACCCTGCATACCAACGATGCGCCGGGGGCCTTGACCCGTCTGGTTGATATGGGAATGGAGGCCTATTTGGTGTCATCGTCACTGGCGGCGGTTTTGGCACAGCGGCTGGTGCGGATGATATGTCCGGACTGCCGCGAACCGCTGACCGAAGAAGAAATGGAGCCGCTGCGGAAGCGGTATCCGACACTTGTGTCCCAGCAGCTGTATCGGGGGCGGGGCTGCAAGGCCTGTCAGCAGACCGGCTACCGCGGACGCAAGGGCATCTTTGAGCAGATGGTCATCAGCGAAGATATCCGTGCCCTGCTGATGCAGAACGTCAGCGCCCGCGAGATCCGGCGGCAGGCCATGAAGGAAGGAATGAAAACACTGCGGCAGGACGCCAAACGGTTTCTGGATGCGGGTATGACAACCATCGAAGAAGTGCTGCGCGTCACCAAGGACGATGCCACGGCTCATTTGACAGGAGTTAGCTAACGATGCCGGAATTCATTTACACAGCCACCGACCGCAGCGGGCAGGTTATTACCGACACGATTACAGCGCCGGGACGGCGTGACGCCATAGAGACGCTTTTTGCACGCGGTCTTCAGCCGGCCAAAATCGAAGAGAAAACTGTATCCGAAACCAAATCCGTACGGCGTCAGGGTCGCGTGACGCGCAGCGACATTGAAACATTCACCCGTGAATTGGGCAACCTTCTGGCGTCGGGATTGTCGCTGAGCAAATCCCTTAAAATATTAAGCCGCGAATCATCCAAAGCGGCTGCCCGCCAGCTCTGGTCGGATATTCACGACAATGTCGCTAACGGAATGGGTCTGGCCGAAGCACTTGGGCAGCGGCCGCGCTATTTTTCTTCCATTTATGTGGCAATGGTTCAGGCCGGCGAAACCGGCGGTTTTCTGGAGCTGGTGCTGGGGCAGATCGCCGATTTCCGTTCGCGGGAGCAGGAACTCAAAAGCCGCGTGCAGGCAGCCCTGATTTATCCGATTATCCTGATGTTTCTGGCGGTGTTGATTCTGCTGTTCCTGCTGATTTACTTTATCCCGCGGTTTTCGTCCATTTTTGCCGAATTCGGCGGCACACTACCGCCCCTGACGCGGGGGATTGTCGCCGTCAGTCAGGCAGTGATGCATTACTGGTTTATTATTGCCGGGATCATCGTGCTGGCAGTGGTGACTGTCCGGAGCTTTCTGCAGCGGGAAGAAGGACAGGCAGCATTTGAACGGTGGATTCTGAACACCCCCATCATCGGGAAATTAAATGCCCGGTTTGCCTTTGTGCGGTTTGCCCGAATGCTGGGCACGCTGCTGAATGCGGGCGTGCCGCTGCTGGCAGCGCTGCGGGTAGCTAAAGAAGCCATCGGCTACAAAACGCTTTCCAATACAATGAACAATGCCATTGAAAAGGTGCGCAAAGGCGTTTCGCTGTCACAGTCGCTGGCCGAATGCCCGCAACTGTTTTCCGGTGCCAATATCGAAATGATTTCTGTTGCCGAAGAAAGTTCGCGGCTGGGCGAGGAGCTACTGCGGCTGGCGGAAGTCAATGAAAAGGAGCTGGATCGCAATCTTAAAACGGCGGTGTCGTTTGCTGAGCCGCTGATGCTGTTTGCAATGGCAGCGCTGGTGGGAACCATCGTCATCGGAATGCTGCTGCCGATATTCAACCTGCAGGAATTGATCAATTAACCCTTAATTTCAAGGAGTTTGAGGTTATGCAGAAACCACGAATGCCAAAAGCGGTCGGATTTACCTTGATTGAGCTGCTGCTGGTGCTGGTCATTCTGGCGGCGCTGGCTACTGTCGTCGTGCCCAAATTCACCAAGCGGAGCGAACAGGCCAAAATCACAGCTGCCCAAACCGACATTGCCAATATGGAAGTGGTGCTGGATGCATTTGAAATCGACACCGGCCGGTATCCGACCACCAGTGAAGGCATCCGGGCGCTGGTTGAGCAGCCGTCCAACGCCGACGGCTGGAAAGGACCTTATCTGAAGCGCGGTGTCCCCAAAGACCCGTGGGGCAACGAGTATATCTACCGTCAGCCCGGCCAGCACAACGAATTCGGCTACGATTTGTCTTCGCCGGGCCCAGACGGTCAGCCCGGCACGACAGACGATATCATCAACTGGTCTCTGGAAGAACGGCGGTAGCCGGCAATGCGGGGCTACAGCAGACATTCTGTTCGGTCCGGGGCCTTTACGCTGCTGGAACTGATTCTGGTGATGATTATTTTATGCACGGTATTGGCCATAGCAGCGCCGTCGCTGCGGGGCTTTTTCTCGTCCCGCAAGCTCAACGACATTGCTGAACAGATGCTGATTATGACCCGGTATGCCCGGCTTCAGGCCATTTTTGCGGGATATCCCTACCGGCTGAACTTCGATCCCAACCGGCGGGAATACTGGCTGTCGGCCCGCCGGGAAAGCGTCTATGAAGAATTGAAAACCAGCTTCGGCACACGGCATCTGATTCCAACCGATATTGAATTGGCGATTGACAATGTACCTCAGGACGGCGGAATTTATTATTTTGAGTTTACCCCGCAGGGCTACACAAAAGTCTGTTCTATTGAACTGCGGGACAGCCATCGGACGCGGCTGGCGCTGGTGTGCTGGAGTCCAAGCGAAAATTTTGAGCTGGTTGAGCTGCGCGATGATGAAACATTATACAACTAACTCTGTTATTCAAAAGCAGGCCGGCTTTACCTTTATGGAAATTCTGGCCACGATGGTGCTGATCGGTCTGATTCTGCCGGCGGCCATGAAAGGCATTTCTGTTGCTGTGGCGCTGGCATCCGACAGCATCCGCAAGCAGGAAGCACTGGGCTTGGCCGAAAACCGGCTGGCTGAGATTCTTCTTGACGAGGAGTGGAAAAGCGGCGCCGAAAGCGGCAGCTTTGAGCCGGATGCCCCCGGCTACCGATGGACACTCGAAACAGCCGACCGGACCGAACCCGGCCTTAAACAGCTGGACCTGACCGTGTCGTGGGAGCACCGGGGCTATCCCAAACAGATACGGTTGACAACGCTGGTGTACAATGCGGAATAAGCATCTACAATTTGTGTCAAAACAGGCCTTTACGCTGCTGGAATTGATTGTCGCCATCGCACTGATGGATGTCATCGCCGTATCGCTGTATGCCAGTATGCATATCGGTTTTACGGCTAAAAAGAACACACAGGCGGCGATGATTCCCTTCCGCTCCGTGCTGCCTGTGTTTGAAACCATCCGCAATGATTTAATCTGTGCCATGCCGCCCACCGGCATTCTGGCCGGAACTTTTCTGGGTGAAGATGCTAACAATGCCGCCCAGAAGGATGCCGATGTTCTGAGCTTTTATACCGACAGCTACCAGCCCGCTACCGATGAAATCGCCTGCAATATCATCTACGTCCAATACGGACTGGAAGAAGACCCGCAGCGCGGCGGAATTGTCCTGAAGCGCAAAACGATTAAAAACCTGCTGAGCACCAAAACGATTATTCCAGATACAGAAATCATCGGCCGCAATATTTACGGCTTTGATGTCAAATATTATGACGGCTATACCTGGCTGGATACGTGGACATCCAGCACACAGAACAACACACTGCCCCGCGGTGTTCGCATTACGCTCGACCTGTCGCCCGAGAGCAGACGGTCAGGCCAAAGCCCCGATCAAACACGCGGTACACTTTTTACGCGAACCTTTATGCTGTCCAGCAGCTCTTTGGCCGCTGAACAGGAGGCAGCTTCTTCATCCTCATCTGCAAGACAATGAAGCGCAATCGGATACAACTGAATAGACGCATCAAGCGGCCGGGAACCGTGCTGATTATTACCATCTGGATTGTAACCATGCTGGCCAGTCTGATTATTGTCTTTTCGCACTATATCCGGGTGGAGGCCCTGGCGGCATCGAACCATATCGCGCTGGTACAGGCCGAAGCGGCGGCCAGTGCGGCTGTACAGTATATCATCGCGATGCTGGCCAGTCAGGAAACAACGGAAGTCAACTGGAGCAGCAATCCGTATGAGGGTGTGCAGGTTGGAGAGGGCTATTTCTGGGTACTGCGTCCGAATCTTTCGGAAGACCGGAAATATGACTTCGGCCTGTGTGCCGAATCCGGCAAAATCAATATCAACTCGGCCTCGCTGGAAACGCTGTTGAAGCTTCCGTCGATGACGGCGGAACTGGCTGCATCGATTATTGATTGGCGCGACAGCAATCAGGAGCTGACCGCCGGCGGGGCAGAAAATGAATATTACCTGCTACTGAGCAATCCTTACCAGTGCAAGAATTCGCCGCTGGAAACCATTGAAGAAGTGCTGCTGATTAAGGGTGCCACCCAGCAGATTCTGTACGGCGAAGACACCAACCGCAACGGCATATTGGATACCAATGAAAACGATGCTGAAGCGTCGCCTCCGTCCGACAACGCCAATGGGCGTCTGGATCCGGGATTTTTTCATTATGTAACCATTCACAGCTATGAATCCAATAAAGATAAGGACGGCAATACCCGCATCAATGTCAATGACGGGAGAAGTCAGAGCCAGCTGGCCGACTTGCTGCGTCAGGCCGTGGGCGGGGATTACACGCGGTATATGAACAATATCCGCCAGCGCCGCAATTACCGGAGTCTGATAGAGGTCTATTTTGTCAGTCAGATGAGTTACGACAGCTTCAATAAAATCATTGACAGGCTGAGCACAAGCAATCAGGAAAAGGCCTCCGGGCTGATTAATATCAACACGGCTCCCGAAGAAGTGCTGCTGTGTCTGCCCGGGCTGGAGCAGAGCGATGTGGATGCAATGATTAAATACCGCACCTCTCGAAGTGAAACGGAAGAGAGCATCCTGTGGATTACTAAAGTTCTCAGCCGGGAGAAAGCCGAAGCCATCGGCAGCTACATTACCACGCGCACGCTTCAGTATTCGGCGGATATCGTGGCCGCCAGTGCCGACGGACGCGCCTTTCGCCGCTATTATGTGGTGATTGATACGGCCGATGGAACGCCGAAAGTCATTTACCGCCAGCCGCTGCATACGCTGGGCTGGCCGCTGGATCCTGCGATTTTATTGCAGCTGCGGGAAGGCAAAGGAATCTGAACCATTAAAAAGAAAGAGTATCAATGAAGCAGAATCGAACTATGCTGGGCATTGTCCTGTATGAACGGAGCATCGCTGTCTGCGAGGCGCATCTGTCCGGCGAGGGAATCCGCATTCGAACCTCGGCCTGCTATACGATGCCGGAAGGACAGTCTGCTGATACGCTGTCTTCGCAGAGCACGGCATTCAGGGCATTTTTGAAAGAACACGGCTTTAAAGCCGGCAAGGCGGTGGTAGGGATTCCTGTCAAGCAGATGATGACCACGCTGGTCAAGGCGCCGCCGGTAAAAAATCCGGAGCTGCTTCATCAGACCATTCAGCTCAATCTCGAGCGCAAGATCGAGGCCGATCTGACAGACATCGCCTTCGACTACGAGGTGGATGCAGACAGCAGCCAATCGGATATTCTGGTGACAATGGTTCTCAAACGCACGATTGCCCAAATTAAAGAACTGCTGGAATCCTGCCGGATTCATCCTGTACAGATTACCAATACATCGCTTGGATTGGATCTGCCGGTTTCCGGTACGGCTGACTGCCATATTATCGAATATCCGGACTCATTTGAGCTGTGTCTTTTCCGCCGAGGCCGTCTGGCCGCTGTCCAGTACATCGCCAAATCCGGTCAGCAGGGACTGGATGCGCAAACAGCCCAGAAAATAGTCCGTTTGGTAAACCAGACGCTGTGGACAGCATCCGGTCAGACCGATACCGCTTCTTACACTCTTTGGACATTTGATGCCGCCAGCGACACATCCCGCTCCGGGGCGGCTGTCTTCGGGAACTTCCAGTGCCACCGTCTAAAAGCAGCTGCCGGCGAGGGTTTGAGCGGGCTGGCGGCGATTTTGGCCGAAAAAGTAATCACCGGACATCCGATACCGATCAACTATCTTAACGGACGGCATAGTCAGGCCAAACCGACACTTTATAAGCAGTGGCTGCATCGGGGCATTTTGGGGGGGGCAGCGGTTTTGGTTCTGATCGGCGGCTTTTTGTTTAACTGGCATTCGGACACCAAGCAAATTGCCCGCCTGCAGGAGCAGCTGGAGTCGATGAAGAGCGGTGTTGCCGCAGCCCAGGAAATGATAGACCGGGTTTCCACCGCACGGGCGTGGTTCAGCGACAGCCCTGCCTTTCTGGAAATCCTGCGTGAATTGACGCTGTCGTTTCCGCCCAACGGCAATATCTGGCTGACCTCGCTGGCAATGGACGAATCGCACAGCCAGATTCTGACCGGCCGGGCTGTTCGAGAGCAGGCCGTATTGGATGTGGCCGAGGAACTTCGAAAAAAGACGGCCTTTGATGATGTCAAAATTCTTTACATCCGAAAAATGGGAAAAGGAACAGATATTATGACCTTTGCCATCAGTCTTCGTGTTCGGGAGGGCATCTGATATGGCTCTGACAAACCGTGAACGTCTGATTATGATTTTGGCCGCAGCGGCTATTGTGATTCTTGCTGCCGACCGGTATATTTTGACGCCGATACTGGATAAGCGGGAACAGACGCGGCAGATGCGCAACTCCCTGCAGACAGAGCTGGAGCAGTCGCTGGCAGCTCTGGAGCGGAAGAAAGTGCTTCAGCAGCGGTGGGCACAGATGCAGGAGGCGGGGCTTTCGTATGAGGTGGAAGCCATAGAAAACCGCGTTCTTCGGCATCTGGAAGAAACATCCGGACGGTCGCGCTTTCTGCTGACGTCTATTCAGCCGGATCGGCCTACTGCCGGCAAGCAATTAGGGGAGATAGATTTTATGGTCTCGGGCAGCGGCACAATGGCGGCTGTAACACAGTTTCTGTGGGATATTGAAACATCCAAGCTGCCGCTGCGGATTAAATCGCTCCAGCTCGGCGCCGCCGATGAGAACGGCTCGCAGATGACACTTCAATTAAAGCTGTCCAGTATCTACCTGATTAAGCCTGAATCTGCAAAGGATACAAAATCATGACACGAATGCCCTTATTTATAGTCCTATTTCTGCTGTCAGCTGTATGCATAGAATCGCTGTACGCCGGCCCGGATATCCCCCCTCCGCCGATGGAAGAACCGGAGGCCTATGGACTGCCGGGGGAAGCATTAACGCCCCCGCCGGCAGAAGTTATCGAGGCAATAGGAGCGATTCTGCAGGCACAGGAACCGCCTGCCGGCACCCAGCCGGAAAAGCCGGTCTCATCAGCCGAGACAGCCGAAAAAACTGTACAAAAAGCCGAAACAGCAGCTGCTGAACCGGCACCCGATTCCGAGCAGCAAATAGAGTCGGAATCGGCATCTGCTGAGCCGCCGGCAGCCCAAACAGAGGACCTTCGGCCTAATTCTGAAAACGGGAAGGAATTAACCGGCTACGACCGCTACCGAATTATTTCGCAGCAGAACATCTTTTCGCGGCTGCGTACGCCGGCACGGCCTCGGTCGTCCCGCAACGACGAAAAACCGGCTGAAGAAGTCAAGCCGGTGGTTATAGCGCTGTATATGCTGCGGGGGATTGCCGAACAGGGCAGCCGTAAGATTGCCTTTGTCGAAGATGCCATCAGCGGCCAAACCCTCCGGGCAGAAATCGGCAGCGAGGTACTGAATGGCACAATTCGCCAAATTTTTATTGACCGTGTTGTCTTTGAAGAAAACGGGCAGGTTCGGGATATCAAAATCGGCGACGCATTCGGCAAGCGGGAAAGCGGAAGACGTGATTCCGGCCAGACAGCTCCGACGGCGGCTCCAGCTGCCCCTGCGGCGCCGAGGGCTCCAGCCGGCTCACAAAGTCAGGAAGAACTGCTGCGGCAGATGATAGAAAGGCGAAATCGAGAACTTAACCGATAAAATAAAGGAACAGGTCTTATGAACAGAAAAAATTATTTGATTGTGATTGCGGCTTTTATGTGTCTGCTGACTCTGCCGGCACCTGTCGGGGCCCAAGAAGCCGGCCCAGCCGATCCCAACGGCATTGTTGACCTCGACGGACGGTTTCTTTTGAACTTTCAGGATGCGCTGGTTGAAGATATTCTGGATTATCTATCCGAAAGCGTAGGGCTTGTGATCGTCGCGGAAACATTTCCCACCAAGCGCATCAACCTCATCAGCAAACAGCCGCTCAGTATTGATGAAGTTATTTCCCTGATGAATACTATTATGAAAGAACAGGGCTACGCGGCTGTACGAATGGACCGCACACTGAAAATGGTTCCTATTGAAAACGCCAAACAGATGAATCTGCCGGTCACCACTGGAAGCGATCCGGATAAAATCGTCGCCGGCGATGACATTGTAACCCACATTATCCCTATCCGGTATGCCAATGCTGCCCGGCTGCGGGAAGACATCTCTGCTCTGCTTCCCAGCTATGCGGTGGTAACATCCAATGAGGCCAGCAACAGTCTGATTATTACGGATACCACCGCCAATATCAAGCGAATCTGCAAGATTGTCAAGGCTGTCGATACGCAGATGGCCGCTGTTATCGATGTTCGGGTGTTTCGGCTGATGTATGCTGATGCACGCAATACAGCCCAGCTTATTAATGAAGTCTTTGAGCAGCAAAGCACCCAGCAGACATCCCGGTCGGATACTAATCCGTTTGCCCGGATGATGGAATTCGGCCGCGGGGGTCCCGGCGGGCGCGACCGCGGCTCACAGCAGTCGGACCAGAGCAGCGGCGGCAATGCCAACACGCGGGTCATTGCTTCGGCGGACACTCAGACCAATGCTGTCGTGGTCAGCGGACCATCGGATGTGCTGGAGGTCATTGCCAAGGTGGTTGCCGAACTGGATGCAAATCCCCGCGATGAGCGGCAGCTGTTTGTTTATAAGGTCAAAAATGCCAAAGCTGCCAATCTCAAGGATAAGCTCAACAGCTTGTTTCAGGAGCTCCAGCAGCTCAATCAGATGGGCACATCGCGTACAACCACCGGCCGCGGCGGCACCGCCCGCAATGTACAGACCGGTTTGGGGGGGATGTTCGGGGGGGCCACCGGCACAACTGCTGCCAGCTCCGACATTTCGGATGAGGTGTATATTGAAGCGGATGAAGATACCAACTCCCTGCTGATTATGACGTCTTCGAGAAATTATGAAAAGATAAAGAAGATCATTGAAGACCTTGATTATCCGGTGCCGCAGGTGCTGATTAAGGTGCTGCTGGCTGAAGTAACAACCAGCCATGATATCGATTTGGGGGTGGAGTTTTCGCACCTGAATCTGCAGCCCGACGGCGATAGTCAGGAAGTTAAAACCATCTTCCCCACCAATCTTGCCAGCGGCGACAACACCAGCGGTCTGACGACCAAAATTATTCAATCGGATTTGACGGCTACGCTGCGGGCTCTGGAAAAAATCGGCCGGCTTAATGTCTTGAGCCGTCCGTATATCCTGACCAGCAACAACCAGACCGCTACCATCACCGTCGGTCAGGAAGTCCCCTTCATCCGTGATACGCGAATGACCGAAACGGGACAAACCATCAATACCATTGAGTACGAGGATATCGGCATTATTCTGGAGGTTACGCCGACCATCAATGAAGACGGGCTGGTGATTATGGATGTCAAGCCGGAAATCTCAACCACAACCGCTGAAACAGTTCCGATTTCCGAGACAGTCAATGCCGCGGTATTTGCCAAACGCTCTTCCTCCAGCCGGGTGGCCGTTCAGAACGGACAGACCATCGTCATCGGCGGTCTGATGCAGGATACCGAAACCAAATCGGTCAGCAAGGTACCGCTGGTTGGCGATCTCCCGCTGGTTGGCGAACTGTTCAAACGCACAACCGTGGAAAAGGAAAAAACCGAGCTGCTGATATTTTTGACGCCGCAGGTGGCCAGCAATATCAACGATCTGAAGAAAATTTCCGATCACGAGCGCAGCAACAGCGATGTGCTCAAAACCACAGACAACCCCGACCTGCAGAAACATCTGGACAAGCTGGAATCGGTTTACAATAAATAGGAACTGCCTTGTCACTTTACCCGAAGGGGCCGCAGCAGCAAGCGGCCCCTTCTTTTTTTCCGCGCTGCCAAAGGACAGCCAACTTTGTCTTGCCTGCCGAGGCCAATCTGATAAAATCTTCTCAAGAACAAACGCAGCCGAAATTGTATGCTGAAAATCTATGCCGTCGTATGCTCGGATAATCCGTTTGCAAAATATGCTGTCCAATCTGCCGCTGGCTTCCCTGCTGGCCGCCAATACCCTGCCTCTTTTCGGAGTATTGTTTCTGGACTGGGACGCCTTTGCGATGGTCCTGCTGTACTGGGCGGAAAATGTAATCCTCGGTTTTTACAATATTGTAAAAATGATTCTGGTGAAATCCCCCCATCCGGCCGGGCATCTGGGCAAGCTTTTCATGATTCCCTTTTTTCTGATTCACTACGGCGGATTTACAGCTGGACATGGGCTTTTTGTGATGGTTCTTTTTGGGCGGACTATCTCCGGCGGCATCTTGCCGCAGCAGTCATGGCCCTGCTTTTTGGTTTTTATTCAGCTGTTATTCCATGTCATCGGGGAGGTTATTGGAATGATCCCTCTGAATATGGTATATGCTATTGCCGGTTTATTCATCAGTCATGGCATCTCATTCGGCTATAATTTCCTTTACAGAGGTGAATATATTAAAACAAACTTGCGAACCCTGATGTCGGAGCCCTATGGGCGGATTGTTATACTGCATATCGCCATTTTGTTCGGAGGTTTTCTATCGAAAACGTTAGGCTCACCTGTCGGCATCTTGGTGCTATTGGTTGGGCTCAAGACATTCATTGATGTCAAACTGCACCTGCGTCAGCACTGTTCAACACTGCAAGCAACCGATAACAGATGACGATAAACAAACAAAAACCCGAACTGCTCGCCCCGGCCGGAACGCTCGAAAAACTCAAATTCGCCTGTGCCTATGGGGCCGATGCAGTCTATTTTGGGATGGAGTTCGGTTCGCTGCGCAGTTTTGCAGGCAATTTCACTCTCAAAGATGCCAAAGACGGTCTGGATTATCTGCACGCTCGCGGCAAAAAAGGGTATATCACGCTGAATATCTACCCCTTCAGCGAGGAATACGACAAGCTGATCCGCTTGGCAAAACAGCTTGACAGCATAGGGGCTGATGCATTTATCATTTCGGATGTGGGGGTTCTTGCGGAATTAAAAAAACTCCATCTCCATGCCGCTGTGCACATCAGCACACAGGCCAACACCACCAGCTGGCAAGCCGCTCTTGCCTACAAGGAACTCGGGGCAAAACGGATTAATTTAGCCCGGGAATTATCGCTGGAACAAATACAGGAAATTCAACTGCATCTTGCCGGTCAGGTTGACACAGAAGTCTTCATTCATGGTGCGGTTTGCTTCAGCTATTCCGGGCGGTGTGCTATCAGTGATTACCTTGCTGGTGCTCGGGCCAATCGAGGCGAGTGCAAACACCCCTGCCGCTGGAAGTATTATCTGGTCGAGGAAAAACGGCCGGGGCAGTTTCTGCCTGTCTTTGAGGACAACCGCGGCTTATATCTGTTTAACAGCAAAGAACTTGCGCTATGGGAGTATGTGCCTGCATTAGCGGCGGCAGGCATCGGATCCTTTAAAATCGAAGGGCGGATGAAGTCAATTCATTATTTGTCTTCAGTCGTGTCATTCTACCGGCAGGTCATCGACGGTAAAACTTTCACACAGGAAGAAGGGCTCCAGCTGCTCAATCGGATCCCCAATCGCGGCTATTCAGCAGGATTTATCAGGGGAGCCATTATGCCGGAAGATTATTCTGTCGATAAAAGCATCTCCGAAGGCACATCTGTTTTTGTCGGCAATGTCATTCATTCTGCTGCCGACGGCTGCACAATTGAAGTTCGCAATACTATCCGCTCAGGCGATACCCTTGAAGTTCTTACGCCAGACGGCCAGTTATCCGAAATTACCCTCTCCGTTCCCTTGAAAACGGTTGCAGGTGAATACCGCGATATCGCCACCAACGGCCAATTCATCCAGCTGCCTGTTTTTCTTCCTGAATTTTCCATCCTTCGGCGGCTGGGAGATATAAAACTGCAGAAATCTTCTTGAAAAAAGCTCTGTGTTTCGATTACAACTTCTGCCGATATAAAGTACAAGGTTCTTAAAGAATGAATATTAAAGGCAAGAAATATCATTTTATCGGCATTGGCGGCATCGGGACCAGCGGTTTGGCCAAGGTTCTAATGAAGAACGGAGCTATAGTATCGGGTTCGGATATGTCCGACAGCCCCGTCATCAGCCAGCTCCGCACCCGCGGCGCTGCCGTCACACTGGGCCACAGCCCTGACAATATCCCTCCAGACGCCGACGAAGTCGTTATCAGCGCTGCTATTACAGGGGCCAATCCCGAATTGGCAGGCGCTTCCGAGCGCGGACTTCCTATTTATAAGTATGCTGAAATGCTGGGCTTATTGTTTGACCGGTATACGGGTATTGCCATAGCCGGCACACACGGCAAAAGCACTACCAGCGGCTGGCTGGCATGGATTTTGGATAGGGGAGGCCTGAAACCAAACTTTATTGTCGGCGCGGACATCCCCCAATTAGGCGGCTCCAGCGGTGTTGGCAATGGCCATTTTTTTGTCGCCGAGGCCTGCGAATACGACCGCAGTTTTCTGAATCTGCACCCAACAATTGCCGTTGTGCTAAATATTGAGCAGGATCATCTGGATTATTATCGCGATGAAGACGAAATTGTTGAGGCCTTTGGCGATTTTGTAGAACAAGTCAAGCCGGATGGGTACATTATAGCAAATGGTCAGGATAAAAATGTCGCCCGCATTCTACGGCGGTTGAAAACAGGCCCTAAAATCATAACCTTCGGTCTTGAAAGCTTTTGTGACTATTCGGCTCGGAATCTGCATTTGTCCGGCGGAAGTTATGAATTCGATGTGTACCATAATGAAACCCTGTTAGGACATATCCGTATCGGGCTTCCCGGACGGCATAATGTACTCAATGCCCTCGCTGTTATTGCCGCAGCAGAAGCGGCCGGTTTAAATTGGTCCATCCTGCAGCGGGAACTGGGGGATTTTGCCGGCATTGACCGGCGGCTGATGCTTAAGGCCAAAATCGGGGGCATCACCATTTTGGATGATTACGCTCATCATCCTACAGAAATTCGTGCTTCGCTGGCGGCTATCCGAGAAAAATATGCTCCGAAGCGGCTGTGGTGCCTTTTTCAGCCCCATCAATACAGCCGAACCCGTTTTTTGCTTGATGATTTTGCAGAAAGCTTTAAGCTTGCCGATATAACCATTGTGCCGGAAATCTATTTCGTGCGGGACACTGCCGAAAGCAGAAGCAAAGTCAGCGCAGAAACGCTGGTCGAACGAATTACCCAACATCAGTGTCAAGCTCTGTTTATTAAGGATTTTGCCGGTATAGTGGAGTATTTGAAACAAAATGTAACTGACGGCGACTTGGTTGTTACAATGGGCGCCGGAACCATTTGGAAGGTAGCCGATGAATATATTCAGTGGCTTGGAAAGCATTGTTAGAAAAAACTGTCCCCTGCGGGATTTTACCTGGTATGGGCTGGGGGGCAATGCAGAGTATCTTATTCAGCCCAAGACAGCCGACCAGCTAAGAGAGATCCTGAATCGGTGCCGGGAAAACGATATGCCGGTACGGGTTCTGGGATTTGGATCGAACCTGCTGGTCAGCGATGAAGGCGTGCGCGGTGCGGTGCTCAAACTGGATGCCGATGCGTTCTGCCGCTATGAGTTCAGCGGGACAACCCTGACGGCTGGCGCTGGAGTCAACCTCAATAAGCTGGTGCTTGAATCGGTCCGCAAAGGCTTAGGCGGATTAGAGGCATTGACTGGCATCCCGGGTTCGGTAGGCGGTGCGGTCCGTATGAACGCGGGGGGCAATTTCGGCGACATCGGCTCTTGTGTTAAAAGCGTAACTGTTATGGATAAGTACGGCAATCAGTTTGAGAAAGAAAAGCCCGAATTGGTGTTCGACTACCGCTGGACCAACATTACTGCCCCGGTCATTCTGTCTGCAACGATCGAATTGACCGAGTCAGACCCGGATGCAATGCTTAAAACAGTCAAAGAGGTCTGGATTTACAAGAAAAACTCCCAACCCCTGAATACACGGAATGCCGGATGCATTTTCAAAAATCCCCGAGGTATGTCTGCCGGCGCCCTGATTGACCGTGCCGGATTGAAGGGGACGCAGTTGGGCGGAGCCGTTGTGAGTGAAAAGCATGCCAATTTCATCGTGACTGAAAGCGGCTGCACCAGCTCTGATGTCAAGCAGCTCATTGAGCTGATCCGGACCAAAGTCAAAGAAGTCTTCGACGTGGATCTCGAACTGGAAATTGAAATCTGGTAATAAATAATCCGAAACCCTAAGTACAAAAATCCAAGTAATTCATTTGCATTAAGACACAGACATGCAGGGTACTGTGTTTGTTTTGGATTGAGAACTTAGAATTTCGGATTTTTTCATAACAACAGCCGATATAAATTAAATGCAGAAAGAACTGACACAACTGAAAATTGCGGTTTTAGCCGGCGGCATCGGCTCGGAAAGGTCTATCAGCTTATTGAGCGGCCAGACAGTATGCAGCGCCCTCAAAGAAGCAGGATTTACGGTTGTTTTGAGCGATATTACTCCCGACAACACAGCTATTTTAGGGGACGACTCTATTGATGTCTTCTTCCCGATTCTGCATGGTCAGTTTGGGGAAGATGGGCATCTTCAGCAGCTTTTTGAGCAGCGCAATCTGTGCTTTACCGGTTCGGGCTCACAGGCCAGTCGGCTTGCTTTTGACAAACTGCTCAGCAAACAGGTTTTTTTTCAGGCAGGGCTTCCGATAGCCCGGCATCTGGTTGTTCATTCCTCCGATACGGAGGCGGATTTGAAGCAGCTGCTGCCCCGGCTGGCCGACAAATTCGTTATCAAGCCCGTCCGGCAAGGCAGCAGTGTCGGGGTTACCATTACCGACGATCTCAATATCGCCGCCGCCAAAGCAATGGAATGCCTGCATCAGTACGGCAACTGCATGGTTGAGGAGTTTATTGCCGGCCGAGAAATTACCGCCGGCATTCTCAATGGAACTGCCCTTCCGCTTATCGAGATCCGCAGCAAAGCCGCTTTTTACGATTTTAAGGCCAAGTATGAAAGCGATGAAACAGAATATTTATTTGATACGATTAACGACCAGAGTCTTGTGAAAAAGATTCAGGACACAGCAGCTGCCTGCTTTAAGGAACTTGGCTGCCGGCATTTGAGCCGGGTGGATTTTATCGTTACCAATGACGGCCGGCCGGTCATACTGGAAATCAATACGCTGCCGGGATTTACCAGCCATTCACTGCTTCCGATGGCTGCCCGGAAAGCGGGGATTTCAACGCCGCAGCTGTGCCGGCAGATTGTCGAGGCGGCATGGAAAGACTATAACAACCGTTCGCATCGGTGTTCCTGTCGCCGAAGCGGCAGCTGAGCTTAAAACCGTCTTTCGGCGGATAGAGTCTGCCGGTTTTACTATTGTGTACTATTTCGCTGATGACACGAAAAAAAGCAAAATCGGATACAGGTTCAGGCGGCTTCTTTTTTCAAAAGAAAAAACGCCGCAAAAGCGGCACCGCTATTTCGTGGGTAACGGCGCTGAAAATTACCCTGTCGATTATGTTCCTGACACTTCTGGCCGCCGGAGGTGCTGTCGGTCTGATATATCCTGAGCGTTATGTTAAAGAGGCTGCTGCTGCACAAACACCAACGGGTTCGCTGAAGCTGGTCAACTCGCCGGCGTGGCTCAATCAGGACTGGATTGACGCCTTGGTAAAGGCCGCCGGCGGCAAACGGTTTGAGCTGGATGACAAATCTGCCCGTCAGGTGGCAAGACGGCTGGAACAGTTGTCGTGGCTGACCGATGTGAGAGTGCAAACCACACCGGAATTTCTGGAAGTAACAGCAATTTATCGAAGACCTATCGCGATAGTTTCGGTCAGTCGAACCCGCAAATTTTATCTGGATGCGGATATGGTTGTACTGGATTATATCCCCGTTTCGGCTATTCCCGTTATCGAAATCACGGGACTGGCCAAAACCAACGTATCCGAACCGGGGCAGATCTGGCTGGCCGATGACGCCAAAGTTGCCGTTGAACTTCTTAATTGGCTGTATCTGATGGATGTGCACTTTCAGCAGGAACAAAAACTGCCTAAACCGCTGATAGATGAAATCATAAGCGTTGACGTATCCAATTTCGCCGCTCGGAAAAGCCGGTCTGCCCCCAATATCGTTTTAAACGTCAAAGACGGCACTCGGATTCTTTGGGGAGCTGCCTGGGGGCAGTCAGATGTTTATTTAGAAGCCAGCGAAAAGATCAAAGTGGCCCGCTTGTATGAATACTTTATCGACCACGGCTATACCTTGCAGGGATCCGCAAAAAATATTGAACTCCGCTGGCTGGAAGACAGCATTCCGCGGCCCCAGTAAGAATGATTCTTTCTGCCTACTGGCAAAATTACCACAGCCATCGGCACAGATGCGCTGACAGGAGTCCCAAAAATGTCCCGACGATATTTCCCAGCACAGCCATCAGCAAGCCCACAGGTGCAAGCTGGGGATGATAAATGCCGGCCGTTACAGGCGCAGAAGCAGTTCCTCCGATGCAGGCCTGACTGGCGGCAGCCAGCAGAGCCAGCGGGACTTTCATCAACCGTGCTGCGGCCAGCAGACAGGCAGCATGAATCACTATCCAGATGACTCCGACTGCAAGAAAAACCGGCAGATTTCCTGCATATGACAAACCAGTTTTCGCTCCGAGGGAAGCCAGCACCAGATACAGCAGCAGGAAGCCCGCACGGCTTGAGCCGCAGGTCTGGAGTCTGCGGGCGGGTGTGAAAGACAGCCCGATTCCCATCAGTGTAGCCAACATAATCGACCATACAGCAGGATTAATAATGCCCTGCACGGAAGGAAGCAATCGACCAGCCCAGACAGATATGCCGGCGGCAGCAGATGCGATGATGGCGACAGCAGCCATACCGGCAATGCGATTGCCGCTATCCGCGGGAGAAGATTTCTGTCTGGCACGAGCGGCTAAATCGTTCAATAAACCGATGCGGGAGCCGTTCCAGCAGTCAAAGCGGCTTTGATGAGCAGCCAGCGACACCAGCAGCGCCATCCATCCATAGGCAATCAGCGTATCGGTCAGAATAATTAGTCCAAACAGCTCATCGGGGGTTCCAACAGCCTCTTTGACAGCAATCATATTAAATGAGCCGCCTATCCAAGAGCCGCATAAAGGACCGATGGCTTTCCATGCGTCATCGGGTAGCCAAGGACGCAACAGCAGCATTGCTGCCGGTCCCCCCAGCAGAATACCTATTGCCGCAATTGCCATGACGCCCAGCGCCACCGGCCCGAGACGGACAATACCGCTGACATCAGACGACAGCAGCAGCAGCGTTAATGCGGCCGGCAGTACCCATGCCGTTATCCAGCTGTAAACTTCACTCTGCTTGGGCAGAATACCAGCGGTATGGGCTAACATGGGAATGGTATAAATCCAGAACATTGACGGCAGGATGCTGAACAGTTTTTTGCCCACAGGCCGGGAATCAATAAACACTATCAGCCCCTCGATTGTCAGCAGGACAATCAGAGTCCAAACAGGATGAGCGGTTATATTCATTGCGTTAAAGGCAAAGCAAGCTGAAGACAATAGCGGTCGGTCATTCCCGCAATATAGTCGCAGACAACCCGATACAGTCCCTGTGAAGCAATCATTTGCCGGTAAAAGTGCGGCATTTTGTCTGGGCACAAACACAAATCCTCAAACAGCGCCGCCAGCCAATCCTGCGCCTTTTCGGCTGTCTGGCGGATGGTCGGATCCAGATACATATTCTGCATCAGGAATGTTTCAAGCTGGCAAAGGGCCGTATGGATGCTGTCGGACAGACCAATCAGCGGATGGGGATGCTCATAGACCTGTTCGAGCCGAACAATTGATGCCTCATTTATTTTTTTTCGGCTGGTTTCTATAACATCGCTTGCCAGAATATCCATAATGGTTTTGACCAGACGGGTGCGCCGGATCACATAGTCGTGAATACGGTCAAGTGCAATCTTCTTTTCGGCCAGCTTATACAGCGCTAAACCGGTCAGTTCAGACAGGTCAAGCAGCCGAGACCGAAGACCGTCTTCAAGATCATGGCAATTATAGGCAATCCGGTCGGCAATGTCGGCAATCTGACCTTCCAAAGACGGTCGGACAGGCCAGCCGGAGTGCCTGAAAGGACGGTCATAAGGGCTGGTGTGTTTGACCAAGCCCAGACGTGTTTCGAACATCAGGTTCAGACCGCGGAAATCAGGATAAGGACACTCGATAAAATCAACAATCCTTAAGGCCTGACTGTTGTGTTCAAAGCCGCCATAGTCAGCCATCAAATCATTGAGAATATGCTCGCCGGTATGGCCGAAAGGCGGATGCCCCAAGTCATGGGCAAGACAAATTGCCTCTGTGAGGGCCTCGTTGAGGTTGAGAGCACGGGCAATTGTGCGGCCGATCTGGGCAACCTCGATACTATGGGTCAAACGGGTACGGTAATGGTCGTCCAGACCGGTTGTAAAGACCTGTGTTTTGCCTTCCAGCCGGCGGAAGGCAGCACTGTGGATGATGCGGTCGCGGTCGCGTTCAAAAGCCCCCCGAAACGGATGGGGCGGTTCGGGGATTTGCCGGCCGCGGCTGATAGATTCCGTAACAGCATAACTGGCAAGCAATTCGGTCATCGTCGGCTTGGCAGATGTTCGGTTCGGCTGATTTCAACAAGTTGGTCGTAGAGTTCATAAAGCCCCTGACTGATGACATCCGTATCACTGCAGACATGCATAAAGTTGGTGTCGCCGTCCCAGCGGGGCACAACGTGAATATGCAAATGGCCCGGCAATCCCGCTCCGGCACAGCGTCCGAAATTCATTCCGACATTAAAACCGTGCGGGCGTATTGCCAGCGACAGAGCCTTCTGGCAATCCCGAACCAAGGTCAGCAAAGTCAGCAATTCCTCATCGGATGCATCATCCAGCGTGGCAATATGGCGATTGGGAGCTATCAATAGGTGTCCATTGTTGTATGGAAACCGGTTGAAGACAACAAACGCCTGTTCCGTGCGCCATAACAGGCAATTATCACGGTCTTTCTCGACAGCAGCCAGATAATCACACAGAAAACAGCCCTCCTTGTGGGAAAGGCCTTGTATATATTTGATCCGCCATGGCGCCCAGAGATTTTTTCGTTCCATGGATTCGGCTCCTTGCGCCGTCAGGGATTCGGGATATACTCCAGTGATATGGTCTGGCTGACCGTCAGGACCGGCAGCGAATCACCCAACGGCAGCATAAACTCTGCCATCACATTCAGGGTGTACTGCTGCTGCTCGCTTTCAATCAGCCCCCGGTCGATATCAAAAATCTGTGTACCTGTTCCTTCAAGGGATTTGAACTTGTAATTGCGAAGAAAACCAAAAAGCCCCCGCATCTGGAAACTGGTTTCATCGTACGGACGGACAAAATCCTTCATCGGCTCGTCGCTGAGGGCATAACGGCATTGGATAACAGCCTTACGCGGCTGGTCCGGTTCGGCAGTAATATGATCCAGCGTATAGGTTGTGATGCGGGCCGGTGGCTGATAGAGCGGAGCCGGCCAAGGAACCAGCTGTTTGGTCTGCCATGTTTGACCGACTGTCAAACGAACCGGATCCGGCACAGCGGCGGCTGAATCCCACAAAAACCACTGCATTGCAATAAAGTCATAAAGCATGTCGGGATTTTTAATATTCTGGGTGGCGCTTTTATCAAATGACTCCTTGCCCAGCTCTTTGGTTATCCGCTCAAGGTCGCTGTAATCTGCGATTTCCCCCGTCGGAGACAGCTTCAGGATAAACCCTTTGCCCGGCAGGGTCTCCATAGCATCCTGCGACTCTTTTCGGCCGGAAAACGATGAACGGGTTACTTTGGCGGATACGCATTCGGCTTTAAGGGTTGTCAGGCCGAAGGGGTCAACCTCCATCGGCGTGTAGCTCATCACCAACTCCAGTTTTTCACTCATTGTCTGAGGGCGAGATTTCTTGGATGGGTCGCTGGTGGTCAAGTCGATTTCTGTGACCCGCTCGGAGACCATTTTGTAGGTAATCGGCACTCCTTTTTCAAACGAAACCAGAAGCCATGTATCCTGCGGCAGCTGCCCCGTATGGCGGCAGCCGGCAGTCATCAGCACAAGCGGCAGAATCAGCCAAAGCCAGCAATTCTTCACAGCGATTCCTTTCCTGCAAAACCGGCACAGCGGTTAGTCTAATTTCTCCAAGCGAATGCGATTGGTAAACTGCATGGTCAGGGTATCGGGGCCCTTGGCAGGATCGCCGTTTTCCGGCATCTCCTGAGCGACATAACGGCTCACCAATGTCTCTTCGCTCAGCAGAACTGTTCCCGTACTGGTATCCAGCTTCATGGTGCCGGTATAGATGTCTTCGTTATCAAACATTTTGGCAAACATGCCCATAGAACCCGAAGCAGCCGTCCCCTCTGCAGCCGGTTCAGCCGTTTCAGAGGCCACCATATCTATGGTAGCGATGTGGCCATCCAAACGGGTAAAGGTATAAACCTTTTTATAGGTCTTTGGAGCCAGCAATCCCGGCGGTGAAGGCACAACTTGCGTCCACGAGTCTTTGAGGGAAATGTCAGCCGCTTTCTCTTTCGGCAATGCGGCAATCTGGTGACGCTCGGCAACTGCCTTAGCATCCAGCAAACCTGTTACAAGCTGTTTTTCGTATCCCGAGGAAACAGAGGCCAAAGCGGCTTGTGCATCCAGCAGTTCAGCTTTGCCATTCGGTGAAAGCTTAATGGTGTAGCTTTGCCCCAGCAGTTTGGCCAGCGGGCTGGATTTATCTTTCTCGTCAGCGCTGTTGAAGGCAAATTTCGGCTCATTCTTGTTGATTACATTAACCGCCAAGTCATTAATCGTTACCTTGACTGCGGCAATGCCGTCGGCATCTACACTTTCGACTGTCTGGGTGAAGCCCATCTCAATCCATGTCTTGGTCTGCTCTTCACGCAGCTTGCCGAGGTTGGGCTGGTCAAACCGGAAGTCTTTAATAAGCTCTGTGGTTGCTTTATAGCGAGCGGTTGAATCGGGAGTCAACTTCAGCCCCAGCTGCGCCGAGGGTCCGCACCCGCTCAACAGCACTGCCGCACCCGCTGCCACCACCGCCAGAATCACACCTTGATTGCGTGACATAACCGCTCTCCTTAATGCATAAAAGGTTTACCGTTCTATCCAACCATTTCGGCGATTGATTATAACTGTTAACAACTCATCTGACAACAGGAAATAAGACAGGAATCTGAAAATTGTGGAGATTTTTTTGTGGCAATGGAGAAAAAAATCCAGTCGCTATGGTTTTCATAGCCCTTTTTTAACTTGTACGGTCTGAAAAAGCCCCGGCTGTTCAGTTTGAGTCATTTCAGGGGTATTTTAAGAATTGTCAGCGAATGCGGCGAAAGCTTGACACTTCCATTGTCTAACAGCAGCTGCTTCTTTTCAGGACTAACCCGATGGGGATGCTCGATGTCATTATAGGCCTCGGGCATATCACCTGCCAACACTACTGCCTCTAACCAGCCTGACGGCAGGGGGGCTCCTCTAAAATCGATTGTGCAGATTACCTCTTGTAAGGGGTGCCTGTTGACCAGAGCGACTGTGCATACTGACTGTGCCTCATTGACGGTTCCAATAGCATCAAGCACGGGAATCGATTGGCCGCCGCCGGCAAGCGGTCCAGCCCGGACTTCCGTTTTGGCAACCCGACTGCCCAGCAGGTTGGCATACATTGCCATTGTATGGAAGGTTGTTCGCTTAACTATCCCGCCGGGATACACATACAGCGGTCCCCGTGTATTGACCAGCGGGGCAATGTTGGCCATTCCCACATCCTCCGAATGCCGCAGGCAGGCATTGAAAAACGAGGCCGAAAACAGAGCATCGGCCATCGTATATTGCGACGGGATCAAATTTTTATCCCTTGCCCGGACCAATTCAATAATATGGGGATCATTATAATTGCTGACTTCCCTGCGCGGAAATCCCGGATGGTGCCAGCCGCGCAGATTCCATTCATCGAAAGCGATTTTTATACGCCCGCGGTATCCGTACTTTTCAAGGAGCTGGATTGTCTGGACAATCTGATTTTCCGGACCATTGGAGTACATCACACAGGTCAGATAATCCGGCTGCTGGTTCTTTTCATTGCATATCAGCCAGTATCCGTGTATAGAAATATAATCCAAGTATTGGCCTGCCGCTTCAAGCAGCCGGCCCACCCATTCGTCGCTTGCTACCGCCGCTGCAGCCAGTTTGATGCCCGCATCGACGGCCTTCATTCTTTTGGCCGCTTCCCTGACCATCGGCGCCCACTGGTCGGCTGTTTTATGGCCGATTTCCCACGGTCCGTAATTTTCATTTCCGATACTCCATAGTTTGACATTGAAAGGGGCCAAATGACCGTTGGCAATACGCAGATATGCAGCGCCTGTTTCGGGGGTATTGCAGTATTCAACCCACTCGACCATTTCGTCAATTGTCCCGTTTCCGGCATTGTTGCAGATATAGGGCTGCCAGCCGGCCAGCCGGCAAAGCTCCACAAACTCATCGGTGCCGAAGGCATTGGACTCCCTTACGCCCCAAGCCATATCATCAACAGGAATCCGATTGGGACCAATGCCGGCTTTCCAGTGATAGCCGCTGACAAAACAGCCTCCCGGCCATCGGACGACAGGCACCTTCAGCTCCTTCAACGCTTCGATAACATCCAGACGGAATCCTTTTTCATTTGAAAGCGGCGATTGCGGCTCATAGACTCCTCCATATATCTGGCGATTAAAATGCTCCAGAAAACCTCCGAAAATCATCGGGCTGTAGGATTTTGTATCATTGAGGAAAACTGTTACTTTCGATACTTCTTTCGCTTGGGAAGAACCGAAATCAGTCACAGAATCTGCTGATTGGCCCAAAAGAGCAGGAAATACTGTGAAAAAAACAGCGGCGGCTAAAATGGACTGCTTATACATTTAAGTGTGCCTTTCAAAATGGGAGACTTGAATGTCGCATTGTTAATCTCGATATGAAACGGCATTTTAACATAAAACAAAAGGCTGTCAATTCAAACAGGCTGAGCTCCTTTTTGTAATTTTGGGATTGGCTAAAACTGCCTAGACTGAGTATAATTTATGAGTTTTTGGGTGACCGTAAAAATCGGATTTTTAGAATCGAAGATAAAATTGATGACAGGTTCTTAATAAGGGAGACGGCTATGAACAGTGACAGAATTAAAAAGGGATTCCAGCGTGCACCGCACAGGGCGCTTTTGAGGGCCTGCGGGTTGAAGACAGAAGATATGAACAAACCCTTTATTGCGGTGGCCAACAGCTACTGCGATATCGTGCCGGGACATGTGCATCTTCACGAAGCAGCCAAGGCGGTCAAGCAGGCCATTCGCCAAGCTGGGGGGATACCGTTTGAGTTCAATACCATCGCCGTCTGCGACGGGATAGCCATGGGACATACCGGGATGAAATATTCACTGGCATCGCGAGAGATTATTGCCGATGCTGTGGAGACGATGATTCGCGCCCACTGCTTTGACGGGATGGTCTGCATTCCCAACTGCGATAAAGTTGTGCCGGGGATGCTGATGGCGACGGTGCGGCTGAACATCCCGACACTGTTTGTCTCCGGCGGGCCGATGGCTGCCGGCAAACCCAAAAACGGCAAAGCTACAGACCTGATTACCATTTTTGAAGGAGTTGCTCAATACAACGCCGGAAAAATTACGGAAGCAGATCTGACAGAGCTGGAATGCATCGGGTGTCCGACACAGGGAAGCTGCTCGGGAATGTTTACAGCCAACAGCATGAACTGCTTGTGCGAAGCAGTCGGAATCGCCCTGCCGGGCAACGGCACCATTCTGGCTGCAGCGCTGCGGCGGCAGGAATTATACAAGCAGGCCGGCAGGCGGATTGTAGAGATGGTTAAAGAAGACCTTCGTCCATCGTCGATTATTACGGAACAGTCGCTGGACAATGCTTTTGTACTGGATATGGCGATGGGCGGCTCAACCAATACGGTGCTCCATACTCTGGCTGTTGCCAATGAAGCGAAGATACCGTATGACCTTGACCGCATCAACGCCATCAGTGCCAAGTGTCCCAACATCTGCAAGGTGTCGCCGTCAAGCCACTGGCATATCGAAGATGTAGATGCCGCCGGCGGCATCAGTGCGATTTTGAAGGAAATCAGCAAAACGGGGCTGCTGCATACCGATTGCATGACCGTCTCCGGCGTTACGCTTGGACAGCGGATTAAAGATGCGGACATTAAAAATCCTGACTGCATTCGGCCGCTGGAAAAAGCATACTCCAATACAGGCGGGCTTGTAATTCTGCGGGGCAATCTGGCACCCAACGGCTGCGTGGTCAAAGCCGCCGGCGTCGCACCGTCGATGCTCAAGCACAGCGGTCCGGCAGTCATTTTTGAAAGTCAGGAAGAGGCCTGTGAGGGTATTTTGGCCGGCAAAGTCAAGCCGGGGGATGTAGTGATTATCCGCTATGAGGGTCCCAAGGGCGGACCGGGGATGCAGGAGATGCTGTCGCCGACCAGCTACATTATGGGTGCGGGTCTTGGCGAGTCGGTGGCGCTGATTACCGACGGACGTTTTTCCGGCGGCACACGCGGGGCCTGCATCGGACATGTCAGTCCCGAAGCAGCGGTCGGCGGTCCGATTGCCTTAGTCAAAGAAGGCGACATTGTTGAGATTGACATTCCCGCCAACAAAGTGGATGTTAAGCTTAGCGATGCCGAGCTATCCCAGCGAAGGAAGTCCTGGAAGCCGCGCCCGCCGCGAATTACGGAAGGCTGTTTAGCCAAATATGCAGCTATGGCTACCAGTGCGGATACGGGCGCTGTGTTGAAATGGGACTAACTGCAGGCCAACAAGTAATATTGCAAATATGAAAAGAGGCGGCTGGAATGCAGCCGCCTCTTCTTTTTTTTAAAGCCGCTGATTGGCAGCGGCAAATTCTCTACTTATTAAGCGGCCTTTTTACAGCCGGCGCCGGTTTTAGGGCAGCCGTTTTGGCCTTTGCCGCACTTGCCGTCAGAACAGCTGCAAGTACCACACTTGCAGGTTTCGCATTTGCACGAATCGCCGCATGAACCCGCCTTGCAGGTGCAATCCGTGCATTGACAGTCGGCACAGCATTTACCCTCGGCGGGCGCCTGCGTGCAGCAGCTTGCCATAGCCGATGCCGCTGTCGATTCACTATGCGAGACAGCAGGGGTACCGGAAAAAGCAAACAAAATCCCGGCCGCAATTGTTAACACCACGATTGAAATGATTATTTTATTCATAGTATCTACCTTTCAGTTTGATTGGAAAAAATTTGATATTTTTTAACAACAAAAACAGATCAGTGATGGATAATATCAACAATTCAGCTGGCAAATCCTCTCTTGTATTGATGCATTGCAATATGGCAGTACAGAGATAACAGAAGGGAATTCTATTTCGAGGGTCCCCAACGCAGGAAGCATTTGAAGATCCAGTGCTGTTGGGTGTATAGCTGGAGGTTCAAAATTTAAGGGGGAAACCAGCCAATCACAGCATGTCTGAGTACAGGACATAGCACAGCAGCAATTGACAGAATATGAAGAACTTTCCGAAGATTGCCGGCCAGAACAGCAGGAATCTGATTGCTCAGAAACCTTGCTTTTTAAGCTGAAATCAGAAATGCTGCAGTGGCATAAATGCTGTTTTGCAACAGGAAGCACCGCAACTGCTAACAAACCGGCCCAAAAACCTATATATCGCTGGATATTCATCTTTATTCTCTAAATTTTATGCATATTTTACAATTTATACGAATTAGGACACCAAAAGGTTTTTTTTATTATAAATTCAATTCGATATTGGTTTGTCGCTATGCTTTGTCTGCAATCCATTATTGCCCTGTATTTTTCGAAGTTCTTGACCGTCTAAAAAACCACAAAGAACAGGCCCCAATCCCCGCCCATGCCAGCGATATTACTCAGAATGACTCAAATTGAGCGGGCGGCTTATTTATATGCTGGAGATAATAACGCCCTCCATCCGCTCCCAACAATATTTCAGATTACAGAAATGTCAAGATTTACCGATAGTTAAGTTTCCCAGAAAAATGCCAACTGTCTGTTATGGGATCAGTTCATGGACATTTGACAGTAAAATAGATAGGGTCGTCCATGGAATCACCTCCCCTACTCGATTAAGCGTATTTGCCCATCCGTTGGCAACTGAGCACATAGCTGAAAATAAAAAGCTCCTTGCCGGCCGGTGATACAGGAAAAAACCGATTTTGATATTCAGTGTTTTGATATCGTGGGAGATTAAGGGAGTGGCCTACAAAGTAAAAAAGTTATTTTTTGTAAAAAAGAAAAGTGGTACACTGTCTGGTACGTGATATATCTTTTTAAGGTTTTGCAAGAATCAAAAAATATGGTTAGGTCGTGTTCATCTGGAGTTATACGAGACCGTATATTGCGGATTGCGGTGTATGTGATCCTGGCGACACTGACAGGAATTGTCGGCGGATGCATCACCGGCAAAAAGACATCAACAGCCGGGCGGGCGGACTATGGTTTTATTTTTCTGGGCGACCTCCATTTTGACCGGCCGGGGCATCATGATATGGACTGGGTCTGTTCCAATTATCCCGGCGATGTTGTGCAGATTCAGGATTATTGCCGGATTACCGAGGAGCATACACCGGGGCTGTTTGGGGCAATCAGCGGGACCATAAAAGAGCGGCCGCATCCAGTATTCGCTGTTGTGCAGGCGGGGGATTTTGTGGAGGGCTTATGCGGCAGTTATGAACTGCAGAGGATACAATTCGAAGAGGCGAAAACATTTGCGGAGGGATATTTCAAGACGGTTCCGTTTTTAATCAGCAAGGGTAATCATGACATCACCGGTCCGGCGGCACAAGAAGCGTACCGGGATGTCATACTGCCGTGGATAGGCGGCCAGCTTGGCCGAGCCGTCACACAGGCGTCATACGCGGTCCGACGAAGCAATGACCTGTTTATTTTCTTTGATGCCATTCGTCCGGACCTTGACTGGCTTGAAGAAACGCTGCGGAATTCGAATGCCCGGCATACATTCTTTGTGACGCACAAGCCGGTGGTGCCGTTTGATGCAAGGGCGAACTGGCATCTGTTTGCCGAAGAGGGAGCCGCAGCGCAGCGGGAACGGCTGCTGGAATTGTTGGGGCGGCATCGGGCGATTGTGCTGTGCGGGCATCTTCATGCTTATTCGCTGCTGAGCCGCAAGACAGCCGGCGGGGGATTTGTACAGCTTGCCGCAAACAGCGTTGTGCGTCAAAAGGAGGGAGCAATTGAAAAATATTTTGTGAGCAAAGATGCCTATGGGGCCGATTTGGTGAGCCTGGAACCGTCATTTTCGCCAGTGACCTTAGAGGTGCGGAAACACAATCTGGAGACTGAAAAACCGGAGATTGGATTTTTTGAGTATGCGCGGACCGCCGGCTGGTGTTTTATCCAGTGCTGTCCGGATAAGGTGGTGGTTGAGGTCTATCCCGGCTGCAGTCAGACGCCATGGCGAGTATACGACATTTCCTTATTTGGCGGCAATTACACAATCGAGAAAGCAAAACCAGATGCTGGCCGCCGACACCAGCGAGAGGATACCGGTATGCCGGAAATTACAGTGGAGGTCGAAGCGGGTATCGGGAGTTTTCCGGGGCACAAATGAGATTGAAAACAGAAAACGCAGATTTCACAGAAGGAATTTTTTTGACGGGATTAATGGGATTAAACAAATAAAAGAAAAGAGATACAGTATTCTTTAACGTTCCCATTTGGGGATAGTTAAGGGTCGTACTTTGTTTCTTGTTATGGTCTATCATGGATCGTTTTAAGCTGTTGCAAAATCCAGAAAAGGAGTAATCTTTGAATCGGGAAGTAATCAAGAGCTCGCATTTGAGATATTCTTATCTTTTTATTTGTTTTAAATGTGAGTTTATCGCTATTGAAAAAAACGCGATAAGAATTTGACTGGAGTTGCAGTACTTTTAACCGTTATAATTATCTTGAGTTGTTTCTGTAAATCGGTCCTAAATTTCTAAGTTAGGCTGCAATTGAACAATACATGGTATTCATCGGGTTTGCGGTTTGAGTGTGTCGGGTGCGGGGGATGCTGCGCAGGGCCGGCGGAGGGGTATATCTGGGTGAGCAAGCCGGAGATAGAGTTTCTGGCACGGCATCTTGGCCGGTCTGTGAAGGATTTTAAGAAGATGTATCTGAAGCGGATTGGACTAAAATACAGTATCCGGGAAGACCCGCTTACGAAGGACTGTGTTTTTCTTGAGATGGTCAGCAACGGCTGCCGCAGCTGTGCTGTTTATGCGGTCCGTCCGAACCAATGCCGCACATGGCCATTCTGGTCATTTAACCTGCACAGCCCCGAGCAGTGGGAGATGGCGGCGCAGCGGTGTCCGGGGATCAACCGGGGACGGCTTTATACGGCTGAGGAGATTGAAGCGATAAAAAATCAGCAAACATGGTGGGATAATACTATCAAAAAACAGTAAGATGACGAACAGTCCTTTGGGAGGGGGCTTTTATTGATTCGCATTTTATGCATAAACAGTTAATAGAAGAGGTTGCAGCAATTTACCGGCGGCTGGACGAGCAAACAGCCCCTTTGGCAGGCGGCTGCACAGCCTGCGGGGAGTGCTGCGATTTTGAGCGTTTCGGACATCGGCTGTATGTAACAACGCCTGAGCTTCTGTATTTTGGATATTTTGCCCGGCAGCCGATACAGGAAATGAATGGCGGTATTTGCCCTTACCGCATCAGCGGAAAATGCAGCGTTTATCCGTATCGTTTTTCCGGCTGCCGCATTTTTCAGTGCAGACAAGATAGTCAGCAGCAGCAGAACACTATCAGCGAACAGACAGTCCGCCAATTGAAGACACTATGCACCCACTATAGCATTCCTTATCATTATGTTTACCTGCAGGCCGGATTGAAAATGCTGCGGACAGGGATGCTGCCGGAGCAGCTGTAAAAGACCGGTACTGTTATATGCCGTCTGTGCAAACCGTCAATCTGCCCAATCATGCAGGCCGACAATGTCAATCCGGCATTGGGGAATAGCATCCAAGAACTGCCGGCCGTAGGATTTGCGGACAATGCGGCTGTCCAGCACAACAACCATGCCCGTATCCTGCCGGGTACGAATGAGCCGTCCAAAGCCCTGCTTGAACTTGATTACAGCCATTGGAAGCTGATAGGCAAAAAAAGGATTTTCGCCTCGCTGCTTAAGCATGTCGATGCGTCCGGCAATCAGCGGGTGGTTCGGCACAGCAAACGGCAGTTTGACAATAATGACGTTGGACAGACTTTCCCCCGGCACATCCACCCCCTGCCAGAAGCTGTCGGTACCGAACAGCACGCTGCGGGATCCCTGCTTAAAACGTGCCAGCATTCGCGCTCGGTCGAGGGTGCCGCCCTGTACCAGCAGCTCCATTTTCTGCTCAGTCATCCAGTCCCGCAGCCGATTGGCCGTTTCGGTCAGCATTGAGTAGCTGGTAAACAGCACGAACGCACGGCCGCCGCTTTTGAGCAGATATTTTTTTATCGCCTCACAGGCCGGCTCCAAAAAAGCCTCTTCATTGGGATCGGGTAAATCGGCCTCAATAAACAGCCGCACCTGCCGCTGGTAATCAAAAGGTGAACCGACCTGCAGGGCTTTGTAGGTATCAAGGCCAATGCGGTCGGCAAAAAATGCAAAGCCCTCTTCATCTCTTCCCTCAGGCGCACAGCTTAGGGTAGCACTGGTCAGCACAACCGATTTGTAGGCATCAAACAGACAGCGCTTGATATACGGGCCTGCATCCAGAGGAGCGCTGCGCAGGTGGATTTTGGTGCGTCGGTTCTGCTCGATTTCCACCCAATAGACGCAGCCTTCCCGGCGCTGTCCGACAAAATCTTTCAAATCCGTTTCCAAACCGTTGAGCTGGTCGCCGAAACGTGTCAGCTCATATTGCTGGTCTTCATCTCGGCTCTGTTTTGCCAGATTGGCCAGAGCAAGCCGCAGGGTCCGAAGGGAAGGACTCAGGTTGTCCTCTACAAATTCCGGCTGACAGCGTGCGGCGCTGTCCTGACCGCTGTGAGCATACCAAGCCTGCACCTGTCCGAAAAAGAGCCGGGCCGCCCGACGGCAGGCCTGCACCGCGGTGCGGGCCTGACTGCCCTCTTTGGCATAAGCCAGCAGCCCTTTGCGCTTACGGTGATGATAAAGCCGGTCCAGCAAACTAACAACGGCATATTGACTGATGCGGATGCCGAAGTACTCTTCGGCAACATGCTCAAGATTGTGGGCTTCGTCAACCACGACATAGGTATACTCCGGAAGAATCCCGACGCCGGCTTCTTTGAGGGCTAAATCACTGAACAGGAGTGCATGGTTGGCCACAATAATATCGGCCGTTTCCAATGTGCGCCGGGCACGCCAATAAAAACATTTGGAAAAGTAGAAGCACTTGCGTCCTCGGCAGTTTCCATGTTCGCTCTGAACCAACTGCCAGACATCAGCCGAAGGAGCAGAGGGAAGGTCTGACAGCGAACCGTCGGAGGTTTCTGCTGCCCAAGCAGCCAAGGCTGCCAATTGAGCAGTATCATCAAACAGGGTCTGCTGGTGTCTGAGGGCATACTCCAGCCGCCGCCTGCAAAGATAATGACCGCGGCCTTTGGCTAATCGGGCGGTAAAACTGCCGGGTATAATTTCTTCCAGAAAGGGTATATCTTTTTCAATAAGCTGCTGCTGAAGGTTGAGTGTATAGGTGCTGATAAGCACTTTGCCAGTCTGGCGAACAGCCTGATCAATGGCGGCGGCCAGATAAGCAAAGCTCTTGCCCACTCCCGTACCGGCTTCAGCGGCCAGATGAAAACCCTCGCGCATGGCCTGCTGAATTCGGCGTGCCATTGTCACCTGCTGGGGGCGTGACTCAAAAGCCGGCCATTGACGGGCTATCAGACCGTCAGGACCCAGCAGTGCATCGGCATCCAAACCATCCTGTGGCGCAAAAGCAATCACCGCCGCCTCCGTATTTTACTCACGGCTGGCCGGCCGATTCATTTGGGAGGATAAGCTTCTTTAATACCGCTGTCGCTGAACTTTCAGCCATTGTATCAGCAGCAATACGAATAGCCCCGGCGGCCTGCTGCAGTTTGCCGTCCAGCCAATAGACATAGGCCATCAGCATCGCCAATTCGCCAGAGCCGCTGCGCTGCTGCCAGCTGGTCAGCTCGGTCAGACGGCTTTCATATACATCACGCCCGCCAGTAATTGCCGGCAAGTCATAATGGCGGCTGGCCGTTGTCGCATCCAATTCTATTGCGCGGCTTAAATAATAGGCACTGCTCATATATTCGCCGGCAGCAAACAGTGAAAACGCCTGTCCCAGATAAGCCCGGGCATCCGCGGGCTTCCATACAGCCGCCAGTGCAAATGTATCGGCGGCCTTATAGAATTGCCCCTGCGACAGAAATGTCTCAGCTGTTTTGATATACCCGTCAAATTTTGCCTGTGCCAACGACTCAAATGTTTTATGCTCGCCTAAAAGCGCCCGGCCTTCGTCTGGATTTATCGATTTCAGCGCCGCCTCAAGGTCCCGATTGACTTTGCTGCTGATTTCATCGAGCACTTGCCGAGCAGCAGATTCAGGGCGCTCATCCGCCGTGACTTGGTCGGCGGTTTCAGGCTGCTGTTCAGGAGTTTTTGCTTCTTCTTTGGACTTATTCTGCGGTTCGGTTTTCTGTGCCGCATCTTTGAGCACCTGAATTTCCTGCGGTGTTAGGGTTTGATCAAAGATGCTTTTGAATTTGTAGGGTTCCTGCTGTCGCTGTGCGGCATCAAGGTCAGCGGCCTTTTCCAGTTCGGCCTGCCGGCTAAGCAGCAGTTCCAACTCCTGATTGTTGGATGACAGCGGCCGCGGGCGGAAAGGTGTCTGCATCGGCAAGGATTCAAGGGGTACAAGATTGTCCGACATCTGGCGCGCCAGTGACGGCGGGGCAAAAGACGCGATGCCAGTTTGTCTTTGAAACGATGAAACCGCCCTCTGGGGGTCATAATAGCTGGCTATGCGGCCGGGATTGCGGTCGGCTATCGTCGGCTCAGCCGAGCGCCTCAAAAAGTCGCTGACAGAACTGGCGCCCCGATCAGAGGCATAGGCACCGCTGTAATAGCTGGAGCCATAGGGGACAAAGCCGCGGAAATACTTCATACCTGCCACATTGCCTGTAACAATATCGTTGCCGCTGGTTTCGTAAGGAGCATTGGGACGTGTAACAAACCGCTGCGGCTGACCGGCACTGGGGGGATTGGTGCGTGCCCGAAAAGACGGGCTTGGTGCATTGGGATTGGCCACATTGGGATTATCTGAAGCCAAACATAGAGTCGAAAGACAAAACAGAATACAGACAACTATGCAATGACCCGCTGTGTGTTTCATATGGCACTTTCTTTTGAACATATCAAACCCTCTTTTATAATTTCAACAAATTAGGATAGTTTATCAGATGTCTCACTGTATCGGGGTTTTTCTGCCCAGTTGAGTTTGCTTGCCAGTGTTTCCCATTGGGTCCGCCGCGGATTGTTGACTACGCGGAATTGTCCGGGGTGCTTTTGGAGCAGTACCGCCTGCCCCACAGACAACTTGCGCTGCACCTGACCATCCAACAGCAAAGTTGTCTGTTCATTGAGCCGCATAGGCACAATTCGGACTTGATTTTCAGCATTGATGACTATCGGCCGAAAACTTAACGAATGCGGACAGATCGGGGTAATCACTACTGCCGCCAGATTGGCTGACAGAATCGGTCCGCCCGCTGACAGATTATACGCCGTCGTGCCGGTAGGCGTTGAAACGATTACACCGTCGCCGATGCACAACGCAAGTTTCTGCCCCTGGACGGATAATTCCAGCTCTATCATATTAAACGGCGGACCTGCTGTAATCACAGCATCATTCACAGCGGTGGATTCAAAAACCGGCTGACCCTGCTGGAGCACTTGGCAATGCAGAATCATTCGTTTTTCAATGAGCGCCTGACCCATTAAAATACGTTCAAAATCACGCTGGAGTTCTTCGATGCTGAATTCGGCCAGAAAGCCCAATTTGCCAACATTAACTCCAATGACCGGTACACCGGTTTGACAAAGCTGACGAGCTGCACCCAGAATTGTCCCGTCACCCCCGAAAACAACCGCAAAATCTGCCTGCTGGAGAGTCTCCAACGGACAGACGCTTTCCAAACAATTCGACAAGACTATTATCTTCCCGCCGGCAAAGGCAGTAAAGCGTTCCATCGCCTCTACCGCATGCGGTCGGCTCGGGTCAGCAAACAAGATAAATTTCGGCTTTTTCATAGGGATTTTAATATCTATAATTTCGGCGAAATCCGCATTGATATTTTCCCAATTTTGACTGGATCGGCAAATTGTATTGCTATCCGCCGGAAATCACCACGCGTGGATTTTACTACTTCATCGCTGATTTTAATATTATTATCGGTGTTTTCGAGCCGGACTTCCAGAGTCCTGTTTTTGGAGGTAATCTCCAGCCGGTCTGAACCTGTCTGTTTACAGGTGCCATAAGTAATCAAAGCGATCTCATATGTGTTGGAATCTGTCAATGCAAACTCGTCGATTACCTCCAGTGATTCTATGGGGCTTCTATGATAGATGAAGGTACGTTGAAGTTTTCTTAGCCCCTGAACCGGATAAGCACTGGCAAGATCCATTACAACCGTATCGGTCGTTTCATTAAAGTCCGTATGGAGAATTTTGGCTTCAGCATCCCTGCCGGCGATTTGCTCTTGTCCGCCGATCCGCGGTACAGAATGGCCATACGAACGGAGTTTGGGTATCGTGTAACGGTCTTTGCCGAATGTGGTACGGGTATATTCTACAGAACCCGGATCCACAATAACCGGCTGATCACCCACCACTACAATAAAGGAACCTAAATCATTGTGGTTATGATGTTCAGCATTATGGCCGCCCTTAAATACGGCAGCCAAAGAGCCGCTGTTGGATGGGCGGCAAAGTAGCACCCCTGCATCCGCAAACCAAGTTCGGGGGCCGCCGTTATCGGGCATAAACGGCGGAGTCAAAACCGGACGGTTCAAATCCATTCGGCAAAACATCAGAAATTCCACCAGCGAACGGTTTGACGCCGCCGGTCGGATAACAGGCCAGCGTGCATCGCCCAGTCCCAGCCGAGCATTGACATAGCCCATCCACTCTGCTTGAGGCCGAATATTTACGCTGCAGTCGGCTATTGCCGGATATACGCCATTGAGAATTTCAATACGGAATGGATACATCGCAGCAGCCAGCCCCTTAGGATTGCTGAACAGGTCTATCTGGCCCTTCGTGGCTGAATAAATCGCCTCGCTCAGGACAATATACTGTCCATATCCGTAATTCCAGTAGCCCAGTCCTTCCGAGCAGTATCCATCCGGCGTAAAACCCTGATAATAATAATCCATATAATGAATTGCCCGCTCAATAAACAAGGCACGGTCGAATTTTTCCGGCAGCAGTGTTATAGCCGCTCCTACTACGCCGGAATGACAGACCGGATTCCAATTATGGGTAGCTGTTTTCCACCAGCAGCTGCGTTGGCCTTCAAAAAGATCTCGGCAATAGGGAGCAAAAATCCGTTCATGGAGCTGTGTGCGGGTTTTCTCAACCAGCTGCGGATTGATTTTGCTGCCCAGCAGATACAGACACAGCGCAAAGTTGTGTGCATCATGAGCAGCTTTTAGGTCAATAGTGATAGCACGCTGATAAAAATTATCCAGATTGCCGTCATGAGCAGGATATACCCACGAGCGGAAGCTCACGCAGGAGTTTAGCACCTCCTCCAGCGATCCGATAAAACGTCCTTTGTTTTCGATGCACTCAGCCAGACACAGCGCTGCCAGCCGGTCTTGGCGTGCAAATATTACATCTTCTGCAGCAGAACGGTTGCCGTTTTGGGAATACATCAAATACAATTCATCCGTTAGCAAAGGCATCGGCCGCTGGATAAGCGATTCTGCCTTGCGGAGAATATTCTGTCCGGCTTCAGTATTGCCCAGCTGCTCCCAGAAATCCCGCTTTTCGACCGGCATGCCAAATCCCTGCGGGTGGTTTTCCAGCAATGCAGCAATTGCTTCAATCCGCTGGCGCGCTTCCGCCGTTAATTTGGCTGCGGACGCTTCGGTATAATATAACGGCTGACAATAGCCGGCCGTACTGATTACTCCCCATAATACAGCCCTTAAAATATTTTGGAGTTTTTGGGGAAGCATTGATTATCCTCCTCTTCCGCTACTTAAATACTTGTTTCTGCTGTTTTGGCGGCAGAACCGGATAGTGTCAATATAGTTCGTGCCAGCTGGGCAGCAGTCAGCCCCATCCACTCAAGCTGCCGGCGGCGCGATGCAACCGGCAGAAAACCGTCAGGAGCCCCCAGCAGGATGGCTTTGCCGACGGCCTGCCGGATTGGGCTGTTGTCCCCTGCTGTTTGCAACATCCGCTCAATTACCGCCGAACCAAAACCGCAGGCCCTATTGCTGTCTTCGGCAAAAATGACTGTCTTACCCTGTTCAAACCACACTTCCAGTGAGGAATCGATCGGCTTAGCAAAGCGGGCGTTAACCACCGTAATAGAAAGCCCTTCTTTCTCCAGCATATCGGCCGCCTGCAGCGCCTCCTGAAGAATAGGCCCCAGCGTTACCACTACAAAATCTGAATCCCCCTGACGGACAACGGCGGATTTGCCGACTTGGTATGGAGCGTTGTTTTCAGGAATAGACTGCACCGCATCCCGCGGGTAGCGAACCGCAAACGGTCCATTTCCCGCAACGGCCGCTTGCAGCGCTGCTTTCAGCTCCATCTCATCGGCCGGAGCCGCCACAGTCAGATTCGGCAGCATTCGCAGACAGCCGACATCCAGAAAACCGTGATGCGTTGGGCCGTCGCTGCCGACTGCACCGGCACGGTCCACGCAGAAGATGACCGGGAGATTCTGCAGGGAGGCCTCCTGAAAAATCTGGTCGAAACTGCGCTGCAGAAATGTCGAATAGATGCACACCACCGGCCTCAAGCCCTGCTTGGCCAGTCCGGCTGCAATATCAACTGCCGCACTTTCGGCTATGCCTACATCATAATAGCGCTGGGGAAATTTCTCCCGAAACGGCACTAATCCGGTCCCATCAGGCATAGCAGCCGTAATGGCCACGATTCTCCTGTCGCCAGCGGCCATTTCAACCAGAGCTTCACCAAAGGCCGAAGTAAAGGTTCGCTGCTCGCTTTCGGCCTGACTGCCGCTGCCGTTGACCTCAAAAGGACCCGTGCTGTGGTATTTTCTCGGATTGTCGTCGGCGGGCAGATATCCTTTGCCCTTGCGGGTATAGACATGGAGTATGGCCGGAGTATTCAGCTCCGACAAGGCCTCAAATAAATCAATCAGCGAACCGATGTCGTGTCCATCCACCGGACCAAAATAAGCAATATTCATGCTCTCAAACAGCCGGCTGGGCGTATTGGCCATGCGCAGCGTTTTTTTAAGATTTTCCAAGGCCTCTTCCATCGGCCGGCCAACCAGCGGCAGATGTTCGAGTATGCGATTGGTCGTTTTACGGATATCTTCATAGGTATGGCTTAGCCGCACGCGCGATAAAAATGCCGCCATTGCTCCTTGGGTTACATCAATAGCCATCGAATTATCGTTAAGGACTATCAGCATCTGCCGTTTGACCAGCGATACATTATTGAGCGCCTCAAACGAAAGTCCATTGACAATACTTGCATCGCCGACCAAGGCAACAATTTTTTCATCGGTTCCGTTGTGCATTGCCCCCAGTGCCATCCCGAGGGCTGTGGCAATAGATGTGCCGGCATGGCCGACACTGAAGACATCATACTCGCTCTCCTCAGGGCTGGGAAAACCGGACAATCCATTTTCCTGACGAAGCCGACCGAATAACTCTTTGCGGCCAGTTAGAATCTTATGGGCATAGCATTGATGGCCTACATCCCACAGCAGCCGGTCGCGGCGGAAGTTAAATACCCGATGCATTGCAATGGTCAGATCCACAATACCCAAGTTGCTGGCCAGATGGCCGCCGGTCTGACTGACTGTTTGGGTTATCAGTTCGCGGATTTCAGCGGCCAAATGATTTAATTGTTCCATTGATAAGCGGCGCAAATCCTGCGGCCCTTGGATTGTCTCAAGCAGTGTACTCATCCAACCTCAAATTCAGGACAATATCGTTCGTCAAACAAAACAATGTATTATAATGCTTTTAAGAAAACTTTTCAAACATCTTATATTACAGCATCGAAGGATTAATTTTGAATACTGCATCTCCAAAATCAAGGTTTGGCCTTGCAAAAAAGGGACTGTTGTGTATAATTTCCTGCCCAATGGTATTAAAACAGTAAACAGAAACTACCTTATAAGAAAGGTTTTATCATGGCCAATGCAGTTGTCAGTCAATCGGGGGGGCCAACGGGTGTTATTAATGCCTCGCTGGTAGGCGTCATCGAAGAAGCTGCCAAACACAAGGAAATTGATCGTCTATACGGCGGCTTGCACGCTGTAGCGGGGATTGTTAAAGAGCAGTTTATCGACCTTAAAAAACTATCGGTTGATACGCTGGAGAAAGTTGCCGCTTCGCCCTCGTCTGCTTTGGGTTCCAGCAGGGATAAGCCCGATGCGGCCTATTGTGAAAAGATATTAAATGTATTCAAGAAAAGAGATGTCCGTTATTTCTATTATATCGGTGGCAATGACTCGGCTAATACATGCTACATTATTAATACGATGGCCGAAAAGACCGGTTATGATCTAAAGGCCTTCCATGTTCCTAAAACAGTAGATAATGACCTGCTGGTAACCGACCATTGCCCAGGGTATGGAACAGCGGCCAAATTTGTGGCTTGTGCTTTGATGGGCGATGACTTGGACAACCGCGCTCTTCCTGGCGTTAAAATTGATGTTATTATGGGACGGCATGCCGGTTTTTTGACAGCAGCAGCAGTCCTTGCCAAGCAGCGTGAAGATGATGGGCCGCATTTGATTTATATTCCAGAGCGGCCCGTCACCATGGATAAATTTTTAGCGGATGTGGATGCTGTTTATAAGAAACTGGGCCGCTGTGTGGTAGCAGTCAGTGAAGGCATCTGCGACCATGACCATATAACATGGGCAGAAAAGCTTGCCCAAAATGCCGAACGGGACGCTCACGGCAATGTTCAGCTTTCCGGCACAGGGGCCCTTGCCGACTTCTTGGCCGCCCAAATCAAGGGCAAGCTCAAAATTAAGCGCGTTCGGGCAGACACCTTTGGTTATCTGCAGCGCAGTTTTGCCGGACTTCAGTCAGAGACCGATGTCAAGGAAGCCCGTGCGTGCGGTCGAATGGCTGTGCTGTATTCGCTGAAGGAAGACAACGGTTCGGTGGCCATGAAACGCACGGGAAATGGAGCCAAATACGGCGTGGAATATTTCCGAACTGAGTTGTCCAGCGTGGCCGAAAAAACCAAATCTCTGCCAGATGCTTATATCAATGCCGACGGCAACGGAATGACAGAGGCCTTTGTTGAATATGCGATGCCGCTGGCAGGAACTCTGCCTCAGACAGAATATCTGGGGAATTATCCCCTTGTTTGAAAAGTGCCGGTGGTATTAAACTGGCAGACTAAAAAATTATGCGGGATTGCTTCAAAAACCCGCCGGAAATCAATAACCGGCAGGTTTTTTTACAGGTTGCGCCGTACCAATGCGGCGGCGGCAAGGGTTTTAGAGACTTTGCCGGCATCATCGGTTACAGTCATCACGATTCGGACATCCCGAATGCCGGTAAAGGTAGTCATACCGCCGGCGCCATTGTCGCGTTCGACTTGGCATTCGGTACGAGAGAAGGTCATCGCTGCTACATGTCCGCACAGGGCATAGCTTTGCCCGGTGCTATTGTCATCGTAATAAAGCGTACTGTCATCGGCATTAAAACGATAGGTAATATTTTTGCCGTCGCGGGTAACCAGACTGACTTGTGTGGCAGGTTCATCAGCAATAAGGGCAACAGCATTGGCTGTGCGGATATCGTTTGTTATGCGCAGCAGAGCGGCCCGCGCGGTGTTGACGGTCTGGTAAATTCCCTGGTTGGTCTGATAATTTTTAACCGACGCATCAAAAGCCAAAGCGGCTGCTGTTGTCAGCATTGCCAGAATAACCAGCGCCATCAGCACCTCAATGATGGTAAATGCGGTTTTCTTCTTCATACATCACTCGCTAATTCAGACGAGCCCGAACCCAGCTTGTTGAGCTGATAGGCACATTGTTTTTGTAGATTGTTACGGTCAGGCGAATAAAATCGGTTGGCGAGGAGGAGACCTGCGTCAGATTGCCGGGCTGCAGATAATCTGCATCGATTTTCTGAATAAATTCCGAAAACTCCGGCAGGGTGTTGCCTGCGGCATCTTTAGGAGGCCCCCAAGCCACATCATCCAGCGATATCAATCCGTCAATGGTCACTTCCGGCCGGGTGGTCATTTCTCGCACTTGTTCAATAAGAAATTCAGCAGTGGATAAGTCTACACCGTAACCGTTTGCCACAGTAAATGCCCCGCTGGCGGCGACCAGCGCCACTACAACCAGCCCTATCAGCATAGCGGCAAACAGGGCTTCCAGCAGGGTAAAACCTCTGTATTGTCTGTATGTTTTCATAATCAATGCCCCGTTATTTGGCGCAGATTATCCCTGGATTCAGGAACAGCCCGCTGTGCACCTGTCCCTTTGCTCTGCGGATAATCTGCGGTTTTGGGTTTTATCCGACAACACTGGACATCTTGAAAATGGGCAGAATAATGCTCATTGCAATAAAGCCGACCAGCACACCCATTACCACAATCATCAGGGGCTCAATCATACTGGTGACCGTTTTAATAACCGTCTTGAGCTCACGGGCATAGAATTCAGAAATATCCCGCAGGACATCACCCAAAGTTCCCGATTCTTCGCCGCTTTGAATCATCTGAACAACATTGGCGGGCATCAGGGCATAATTGCCCAGCGAGGGGGCGATTTTCTTGCCTTGGCGCACTTCTTCAAAAACACCTTTCCACATATCCTCAAACAACACATTGCCTGATATATGGGCTGTAATAGACAGTGTATCCAGAATCGGCACACCCGCATTGGTCAGCACACCCATCGTATGGAGACCCCGTGTGATATACAGACTGCGGCACAGTGTTTTAAGAAGCGGAAGACGCAGTTTGGTTTTGTCCCACCAGTATTTTCCGACTGTTGTCTTGCTGGTAAAATACCAAAAGCCCATCAGTGCAGCACCAATGCCCGGAAATACGAGAAACCAGTAATTGCGCATCACCATACTCAGGGCCATAATCACTTTGGTTGGCCCCGGCAGGAGGTGTTCCTTGCCGGCAAACACCACCAAAAATCGAGGCAGCACAAATGTCAGAAGAAAGGTTACGCAGACGATTGCCATCGTTGCAATAATTCCGGGATAGACCATTGCACTGATAACCTGACTGCGGGTTTCCGCTTCCTGATCAAGGTATTCCGTGAGGCGCTGGAGCATTGAACTCATTGAACCGGAGATTTCTGCCGCCGCCACCATATTGATATACAGGTTTGAAAAAACCTCCGGATGGGCGGCCAGGGCCTGTGAAAAGCTTTGTCCGCCTTCGATGCGTGCCTTTAAATCCAAAACAACATAGCGGAACTTTTCTTTGGCAATCTGGGTGCCGATAGACTCGAGGGCATCCTGCAGACTGATGCCCGCCCGAACCATAACAGCCAGCTGGTTGGTAAAATTCAGAATGTCTTTCTTGCTCGGCCCAAAATCGATGTGAAATCCGCCTTTGTGTGCAACGCCGGCTGAAGTCGAGGCAATTGCAGCCGCCACATGCTGGCTGCGCTGGAGTCCTTTGGCTTTGGTGTCCTGCGGTTTGAGCTTTTCAAGCAATGACATAGAGCGTCTCCCTTAGCATCAGACCTGTTCCTGCAGAGCGCCTTGCGGTGTTGCAGGAAGAATTTTTTCCATTTTGCCGGGGTTCGTCGCACGAATAATAGCTTCATCCCGGTCAATATATCCCTTGATGTACATCTGCTGGATGCTGTGATCCATCGTCTGCATACCCAAGCGGCGTGAGGTTTCAATGATATTGGGAATTTCATAAATCCGGTTTTCACGGATGCAGTTGCGGACGGCGGAGGTGCACAGCAGGATTTCTGTGCAGGGGACCATGCCGGGCTGATCAACGCGGCGGAACAGCGTCTGGGAAATAACCGCCTGCAGGGTATTGGCCAGCATCGCCCGAATCTGATTTTGCTGGCTGGGCGGATACACGTCGATGATACGCTCGACCGTCTGCGAGGCGTTGATGGTATGCAGGGTACTGAGCACCAGATGGCCGGTCTCGGCTGCAGTGATTGTAGAACTGGTCGTTTCAAGGTCGCGCATTTCGCCGACCAGAATAATATCCGGGTCCTGACGCAGCGCATGGCGAAGGCCGGAGGCAAAAGACGGACAGTCCGAGCCGATTTCCCGCTGCTCAATCATACACGATTTGTTTTCCATCAGATATTCGACAGGGTCTTCCAGCGTAATAATACGCTTGCGGTACTTGCGATTGATTTCATTAATCATTGATGCCAGCGTGGTGCTTTTGCCTGAACCGGTATGCCCTGTCACCAGCACCAGTCCGCGGGGCAGATCGGTCAGCTCCTTAACCACCTCGGGCAGGTGCAGGTCTTCGATATCCGGTATGCTGTTGGAGATGGCACGAAATGAGAGGGCAAAGGTTTCCTTCTGAAAATGAGCATTAACGCGGAACCGGCTGCCGTCCTCAATCATTGTCGAAAAATCCCAGTCGCGCTTTTCCAGAAAGAGTTTGAATTTATCCTCGCCTATCATTTCGAGAATCATCCGGCCGGCATCCTCATTGGACACTTCGGGCAGATCCATCATAATCAGTTCTGTGTTGATGCGCATAATGGGAGGCATGCCCACATTGATATGCACGTCGGAAGCACTGTTCTTGATAGCAGCTGCCAGCATTTGTTTTGTATCAATCATAATTCAACTCCTCAATAATCTGTGCCTTTCCATACACCCCCGGCTCTCACACCGCAACAGCAGCGCCCTGTTTTTTTTCGCCGGCCGCCGCAGGGTCCAGGGCATCCGCTACTTCGGCCACGCGGAGCACCTCCTCAATCGTCGTAATGCCCTGCTTGACTTTCTGCAGTCCGTCTTCAAACAGATTCGGCCACCCGCTCCGGCGGAAGGCCTCACGCATACTGTTGACCGAAGAATCGGTATTGATAATGCGGCGAAACTCATCATCGACAATCAGCAGTTCGTGAATGCCGCAACGGCCTGCATAACCGCTGTTTCGGCACTGGTCGCAACCCCTGCCGTGCATCAATTCGTGGGGCTCAATGCCGGCTATATCGAGATATTTCTGCAATCCTTCGGGGGCCGCAAACGGCTCTTTGCAGTTATTGCAGATGCGCCGCACAAGCCGCTGGGCTAAAATGCCGTTCAGCGAGGCGGCAATCAGATAGGGCTCGATGCCAATATTAACCAGCCGTGAAACACTGCTGGGGGCATCATTGGTATGCAGCGTGCTGAGCACTAAGTGGCCGGTTAAAGCGGCCTGGACGGCTATGCGAGCTGTTTCCTGGTCACGGATTTCGCCCACCATAATAATGTCCGGATCCTGACGCAAAAGAGACCGCAGGGCTGCCGCAAACGTCAGGCCGGCTTTTTCGTTGACCTGAACCTGATTGCAGAATTCAAGATTATACTCTACCGGATCTTCGACCGTGGACACATTCAGCCGGTCACTGTCCATCTGGGCCAGTGCTGAATACAGGGTGGTGCTTTTGCCCGAACCGGTGGGACCAGTAACCAGCAGGATGCCATGCGGTAGAGCAATCTGTTCCTGAAACGCTTTTAGGATGCGGGGCTGCATCCCCGACTTTTCCAGACTAATCATGATGCTTTTGCTGTCCAGCAGACGAATCACAACTTTTTCGCCATGGCATGTCGGCAGCACGGACACGCGCAAGTCTACTCCGCGGCCGCCCATAATCACAGCAATCTTGCCATCCTGCGGCACCCGGCGCTCGGAGATATCCAGATTGGCCATAATTTTCAAACGCGAGACAATTGCAGGATGCATGCGCGACGGAGCCTGTTTGATATCAAACAGAATACCGTCAATGCGGTAGCGTATCTTGGTGTATTTCTCTTTGGGTTCGATATGGATATCACTGGCTCCTTCGTGCAGAGCATTGCTCAGCAGAAAATTCACAAACTTGATAACCGGCGACTGGCCGGCACTCTTTTCGAGGTCCTCAACTTCTTCTTCGGTATCCTGCACCAGCTCGATATCTTCCATCGCGAATTCCTCGACGCTGCAGTCAAATTTGCTCTCGTCGAATTCGCTGCAGACAGCCTCGATATCTTCGGCCGGACACACTACCACATCTACCGATTTACCCGTCTGCCTTTTGACATCATCGATCGCGAAAACATTGGACGGCTGGGTTGTTGCCACTACCAATGTTCCGTCTTCTCGGAAGCGGACCGGCATAATCTGCTGACTTCGGATGGCACTGATTTCCAGCAGTTCAAACGCCTTTTTGTCCACATCCTGCGGTGCAATCCGCTCAAAGGCATAACCGTGCAGTTTAGCTTTCGCAGCTAAGATTTGCTCGGCGGTAATGCCGCGCTCTGCCAGCAGTTTCTCCAGTTCGCCGCCGGCCTGCTGGTCTTGACGAATCTGATCCAGCGCACCCAGCGTCAGAATCTCATCTTCTGCCAGAATATCGGCAATATCCCGCAGACGGGTTTGGGTCGTTATCTGCGGGCTGTACAAATTCTGCAAGCCCGGCGCCAAATCAGTCTGTCCGGAATCCAGCTCCAGCAGAGCCGCAGCTTGCGGCTGCACTTTTTTTCCAAAAATACGCTTCATTGTTCCATCTTCAATAAAATAGGCACGCCTTTATAATCCAGCAGAACTGTCTTGTTCTCTATGGATTTGACGGTCATCTCACGAAAGGTGTCGCCGACATACAGCACCTTATCATTAATCATACAGCACATTCCTTTGGGAGTTGCGGTAATGCTCCACAGTTCCAGACCCATCTGGAGACGGTTGGCTTCCTCGCGCAGGCGCATCTGCTGCTGAGCATACAACGCATCGGAATCGGGCGCATCAGCCGCAAAATCCAGTTCTCGCCGGAAGGGATTCTTTTTCAGCTCATCCACACCAACCTGATCAATGTTGGAAAACTGGTAAAACCGCCCAACCACCGAATTCATCTGTGAATTCACTTCGCTCTGCATCGCATTCAGCTGGGCTAAAGCAGCATCAAGCTGGGTTTGGTCCTGACTGGCAGCGGCTTCGGCCGAGGCAGGGGCTGTTTTTTTAATCATAAACCAAACGGCCAATGCCCCGACTGCAAAGACTGCTATCAGCAGTATTGTGCTCTGCCGCACTTTTCTGCCGTGACCGGAAACTGTCAGATAGTCCGCAGGCCGGCTGGCTGTATCCGGGCTTTGCGCCGCCTGCTGGGCCTGCTCCAGAACCGGCGACTGACTTCCGTCTTTGAGGTAATTTAACATAACGATTCTCCTTGACTGTACAGTAAAGGGTTCAGGCCGCACTCTGGAAGAAAATGCTCATCACAAATGTCGCTTCTGTCTGACCTTCCTGTTTGCTTTTCTTAAGCGTCAGCTCGCGAATCTTGGTAATGCGGTCCAGTTTCTCAAGTTCCAGAAGAAACGCATAGTACGAGTTGAAATTGCCGTGCAGTTCCATCGACAGCGGCTGCTCGATATAGCCGCGGTTCTGGCGGTTTTTGAGGGTGCGAATCGCCTTCGGGGTTAATCCCTGCCGCTGGGCAATCAGGGTTACATTTTCCAGCACAGTATGAATTTCGCTGCTGGGAGGCAGCTTGCTTTCAAAAGCGGCAATGGCTTCTTCGATTTTCTGAAGCTGAACATTGAGGTCCTGTGCCGTTGCCGTCGCCCGCTCTAGTTCGTTGAGCTTTGCCTGCAGGGCTTCCATCTTGGCCCGTTCTTGTGTCAGATGGGCATTGGCCGGCTTAATCATATACGCCCAAGCCACATACGAGAGTCCGACAATCAGCACAAAAAAGATTAAATAGCGAATCCCGCTGTTCATTACAAGGTTCCTTTCGAATAAATCGCTTATCCGCTTACATCAGCTGATTCCGTTTTTCACGGATCGAGTCAATATCCTCTTTGGTCAGGGTCAGGCCGGGTTTAAGGGCGGCTTTGAGCCGAAATTCGCGCATCCTGATTTTGTCTATTTCCACTTCCTTGGATTCAACCAGCGAAACAGCATCAAATAAAATCGAGCTGCTCAGCCGCGCAATGAAGCCGGCCACCTGAATATCGCTGGGCGCCAGACCTTTAATGTCGAGGTTCGTTTCGATACGAACTTGAGGCTGGTCGGTCGGCTCGGATTTGGCTGTGGCAGCCGCCCGCTGATACTGATTGCTGCCGGCCGGTTTGGCTGGTGATGGACGGGCTGTCTGAACTTCTTTTTCCTCCAGCTTGAATTCCGTCAGGGAGACGCCCGAAGGCAGGTTGTTGGTCAGAGACGCCAATATTACACTGCGGGGAACAGGTTCCAGCAGTTCGGCGGTCATCACCATTGTTTTCATCATGGTTTTGCTTTTGGCCTTCAGCTCTTCCAGCTGGGCAATCTGCTGCTGGGCCTTGGCCATTCGTTCATTGAGCTGAGCCAGCTCGGCCTGCACAGCCCGCTGACGCATCTTGATGAAGCCGAATGTAATGCCGATAGCACCAAGCATAGCCATCAGCAGCATCAAATACAGAATATTTGCCCGGCTGGCACGCCGCTGCTGTACATAATCATCTGGAACAAAATTAATAGTTGCCATAATCGTATTCCTATCTGATTAACTTAATCCTTCTAAGCTCAGCCCGAAGGCTGTTGCCCAGTCTACCCGGCTGTTCCGCCGGTCAATAAGACACTGGGGCGTTTGGTTTATCTCAATGGCACTGGTAACATCACCTACCTGTGCAGGAATCTGCATCCGGCGAGCCAATTCAGCAAACCGGTCGCAAAGCGTGCGGCTGGCGCCGGATCCGGCCAGAAAGACCAGCCGCTCTATCCGAGCACCCGAAAAACTTTCCTCAAAATACCGAACACAGGCATCCAGTTCTGACAGCAAGCGCTGCAGCATCTGGGTCTGCTCAAGCTGGGCATATCCGATTGAAATAGCACGGGCAAACAGCAGATTTGCCCCGCGGGTTATGACCACATTGCTATGGGAAGTGCCGACGGTCAGCAACAGCGCGATAACATTCTGCTCGTTGCTGCGGCGGCAGAAAAACTTGGAAAAGCTTGTAATCATGGCCGTCGGCCAGATACCGATTTTGCTGACTTCCAGTCCGGCGGCTTCGTAAATCGCAAGATGACGATTCACTGCTTCACGGTTAACTGCTATAGTCAAGATATCTGCGCTGTCCGAAGGGGCTCTCTCGGTCGGCTCGGCCACTATATACTGAAACAGAGCATCATTAACCGGAAACGGCAGACGCTTCTGGAGTTTAGGCGGTATTACTTCATCGAGCCGATCCACGGTCGTACGCGGCACCTTCACCGGATCGATAAACAAATCATCCGTCGGCAATGCTGTGATAACCTCTTTGCCTTTGAACTGCCCTTCTCGCATGAGGGAGCGAACAGTATCTACTGCCCAGTGCTGCCAGGCGGGACTGCGAAACTCAATGTCGGCAGGGACAGCACGCAAAGTGGCACTGTGCAGATAGAGTCCGTTTCCATTCCTGCCAATCTGCACCATCCGCAAATAGCCACTGCCCATATCGACGCCGATGGGGCAGGTTTTTTTGCTGTTAAATCCTAATACCATACATATCCTTAAACTTACAAATCGGGCTGGTTTGGAATTATCTGCCCAATTGTCTCAGAAAAATACACCTTAAACAGTTTGGTTTCTTCTGGTGTGTCGTCCATATTGGCGGCAGGGTTAACCAGCCAAATTCTGACAATCGCTGGGATTTGACGGCAAATACCCAATAAAATCTAAGAAACAACCCCGGAGCGGTCAAAAAGATAGGTTGAATTCTTAATCAAAAATCTACGCCCGATAATATTATTGCTGATAAGACAGGACTACAAATATTGAAAAAAGCCGATTAATTTTGAGCTTTCAAAAAAAGGATAATCTGGACAATTTTGTGCTGATAAAATCTATTCAGATATACACCAAGATACTTCGAAGTGTCCGATAAATAAAATTGATGTACCCGCCTTTATTAGAGCATTCTGCTCCCTCAGGCACCTGCCGCAGGCCCGTTATTCTATGTTTCGAGTGTTGAATGTTTCGAGATAACTTATTCGCGGGCCAGTTCGATATGGTATGAAAAGTGCTTGTCATCACGGTTGGGATAATCCTGTCGGTAGTGAACTCCGCGGGATTCCTGACGCTTATAGGCAGCATGGGCCATCAGCAACGCCACTGTCAGCATATTCTGACATTCCCAACCAAACGGCTCGCTGAAAACCTTGTCCATTACATAACGCTGCCAGAACTGGATAATTTCCATCGCCTCTTGCAGCGGTGTTGCACTCCGGGTGATGCCGACATTGCGCCACATCAAAGCCCGCAACGAATTCCGGACATCATCGGTATCCAATCGGCTCCGGTCGGACGGCGGTACATCAAACTGCATCCGGCGATAACCTACTGTGCCGGCTTTTGCCAGCAGTTCCACAGCAGATTGACCAGCAATGCGTCCAAAGACCAGCCCTTCGAGCAGGGAATTGCTCCCGAGGCGGTTGGCGCCGTGTAGGCCGGTCGAGGCAGCTTCGCCGCAGGCAAACAGCCGGGGAATGCTGGTGGCTGCCGAAATGTCAGCTTTCAGGCCGCCAATCATATAATGGGCACTGGGGCGAACAGGAATCAGGTCGGTTGATACATCGATATCGAAACTTTCACACAGTTCACTGATAAGCGGAAAACGCTTTTTGAAATGGGCTTTATCGAAGTGGCGAATATCCAGATAAACATGTGTTGCCTGTGTTTTAAGCATCCGGTCAAGAATAGCCCGGCTGACAACGTCACGCGGCGCCAGCTCTCCTCTGGGATCATATTCCTTCATAAATGGTTCATGGTTAATGTCGCGCAGAATAGCCCCCTCGCCGCGGAGCGTTTCGGTGACCAAGGCCCGTGAGGCACCGGCAATATAGAGGGTCGTCGGATGAAACTGCATAAACTCCATATCCCGCAAAACAGCCCCTGCCCGCCAAGCCATTGCCAGACCGTCAGCGGTAGCACATTCCGGATTGGTGGTTTCACGGTAAAGCCGACCTGCGCCGCCGGTAGCCAGAATCGTGGCACCGGCCCAGATAATCTGCAGGGACCCGCTGGGGCGGCGTCCGATGACACCGACGCACTGGCCATCTTCGCTGGTCAGCAGATCTATTGTGAAAAAATGCTCCATAACATTAATTGTCGGGCTTTGCTGGACACGTGCGATAAGGGTTTCGGCAATGCCGCGGCCTGTAGAATCGCCATGGGAATGAGCAATACGGGCATGGCTGTGGCCCCCTTCCAGCGAGATATCAATTTCGCCGTCCACCAAATCAAAGGCTGTTCCCCAGTCAGCCAGCTGGCGTACCAAGCCCGGACCTTCCCGGACAACCCGTTCTATAACAGGTTTGTCCCCCAGCCCGCATCCTGTGCGGAGGGTATCTTCAATGTGAGCCTCAAAACTGTCCTCAACCTCGTCCAGCACCGATGCAATGCCGCCTTGGGCATTCCACGTGTTGGTGTCAGAGAAGGTGCCTTTGCAGACCAGCGTTACATTGCAGTGCGGGGCTGCTTCCAGCGCAGCGCGCAGTCCCGCAATGCCGGCTCCAATAACTAAACAGTCGGTAAACAACTGCTGTGTGGAAGCGGTGTTTATCGGTACCAAATACCGTCGAATATCGGCTTGTCGTGTCGGCATTCTTGCAGTCCTATGCCCGGCTTAATGCGTTCCAGTCGCATAAACTCAAAGTATCAATAATCAGCGGGCTCAGCTTGCCGTTTTCGACGCTGGAGTCCTCATCAAACGGCACCACTGCCAGCAGATTTACCCTGCTGATACTGCAGATAACATCCGGGGCTGTTTCCTCAGCAGTATCGGCTCGGGCGGCATTATACCCGCTGATAACCAATCCTGCAACAGGCAGGCCGGCATTTCGGGCTGCCTGAATCGTCAATAAGCTGTGATTGATGGTACCCAGATTTGGCCGGGCAGCAATAACAGCCGGAAGGTCAAACTCTACAGCTAAATCCAGAACTGTTTCAGTCGGGGTCATCGGCACCAGAATTCCCCCGATGCCTTCAACCAGTACAATATCACAGGTATCACACAGATACTTATAAGCCGCTGCAATAGCATCAAAATCAATTGGTCTGCCTTCTATTTCAGCACAGACCAGCGGTGCAGCAGGCGTTTTGTACGTCACCGGCGTAATGACGCTCAAGGGGTAATCCGCATCGGCACATAGAGCCAGAAACTCGGCATCAGTGCTGACCAGCCCCTCGCGGCTAGGCCGGCAGCCGGTGGCAATGGGCTTGAAAACGCCGACTTTAAGGCCCTGCCGGCGCAGAACAGCTGCTATGGCACCCGTTATCAAGGTCTTGCCCACGCCGGTATCTGTGCCGGTGATAAATAAACCATTCTTTTTGGGCAGTCTTAACTCAAGCATACTCATTCCAATTTATGATTGAATATCAAATTGCACTATGTCGACTCAGTTAGATACAGATTTCCTTTTCTCATCCGGCAGCCATACCTCCATTCTGGCGGTATTTCCTCTGTTATCCTGACAATAAAACGGAATTGCTGTCAATGTAACGTTTTGAGCTTGTCCGTTTGGCCCAATACTGAATGCCTCCGCTTTGATACAATTCACTCCGCCCAAAAAATCTGGATTGTATTCCAAAACCAATGGGCTGCCTGTTTTCAGAGAAATGGTGTCTATTGCCGGATTATCCTGTTGTTCGATACAGTAAACAAGCGGGCCAGATTGGATCGCCAGCCGCCCCCTGCAGGCCTTCACCTCCGGATGGGCATAGATACGACGGGGCTGCACCGGAAGCTCCAGAATGACTTCATCTCCTTTGTTCCATGCCCGTTTGATAACGGCATAGCCCCGACTTATTTCCGATGCAGATATACTTTGGCCGTTTACGCGTAATTCAAACTGTGAGGCCAAATCCGAGGTGTAGAGTCCAAACGGATTTTCCTGTCCCCTTGCCCATCCCGGTATGCGTACAAATAATGCAAATTCTGTCTGTGCTTGGGTATCCAGCACAATTTTCACGTTACCTTTCCAAGGGTATTCGGTTTGTTGCACAATTTTCACAGATTGATTTTCCAGCGGAATTACAGCTTTGCTGCCGATAAACAGATTCACATAGATTTCCTGACTGTCATAGGCATAAATATAACCTCCCAGCCCCGAGACGAATTTTAAAAACATCGGGGGACAACACGGGCAGTCATGCCACTGCCAGCGCCTGTGTCCGTTGGCCGATAGCGGATTTTGATAATAATAACGGGTACCGTCGAGAGAAACACCATTAATCACATTGTTGTACAAGGTGCGTTCCAGCTGGTCGATATATCGGGCATCCGCAAACAGCAGATTCATATTGAAATGAAAAAAACCAGCCCCGACTGCTGCACAGGTTTCCAGATACGCATCATTGGGAAGGGTATAATCCGGGCCGAATTTCTCTTCATGTGCGAACGCCCCCACGCCGCCGGTGATGTGCATCCGCTTTCCGACCATATTTTCCCATAGGCGAACCGCCGCATCCGCATAGGCGGTTTTGCCATTAACAGCCGCGGCGGCACTTAAACCCGTGCATAACAGCGTGGCACGGACAGCATGCCCTTCCATTGTTTCCTGCTGGAAAACAGGTTTGTGGTCTTGTGCGTACTCTCCCCAGCTGGGTCTGCCGCTGCCATACTTCTGCTGGCGTATCCATTCTTCGCATCCACGGCCGTTACGATCCCACATTTCAGAGGCCGGCTGGCCGCAATGACGGCCGCGCATTTCAATCCAGAATTCAGCAAGATGAAGATAAGCCGCTTCATCCACAGGAACATTCAGCCTCTCTTTCAGAGAAGGGCTTTCCTGAAACAGCACATACAGCTTCATCATCGCCTCTTCTGCCAGTGAATGCGCAGGAACGATATTTTTTTTCGGCTCCGGCCCGATGATTTGGGTCATATAGTTGGCCAGCTTTACAGCAGCTCTAAGCAAATCGATCTTGCCTGTTGCACGATAATAATGAATTCCGGCTTCTACCAGCGCGCCGGCATTGTAAACATCATGCTGCCACCGTAAAAAACCGCCATTCAATCCCCAGCGATGATCGGGCTCCTCCAGCTGGGTGTATGTCATAACATAGCCGTCGGGATCTGCCGCCTGTGCAGCAGCAATCCGCTGAATATATCCATCAATTCGGGCTTCAAGTTCTTTATCCGGATAGGCAACCAAAAAATCGGATGCTCCGCGAATGGTTTCATAGACAAGCACGTCAAACCAAGGCGGTCCTTCATGTTTTGGCTCTAACTTGCCGGCAATCCGGTCGAAATTACGAAAAGCCCCAGCTGCTTCAAATTTATCCAGCACATTCTTTAATGTTATCGAATTCCAGATGTTGAGCTTCGGGCTCCAGAACGCATCTTCTATCCGGACAGATCCCGCAGGGACAGGTTTGAGAAGATGAATTTCCTCTGCAGAAAGCAGACCTACGGCAACGAGAAAACTTATCACATACGCCAATTGCTTATACAGCATTTTTTCTCTCACACTAAGTTAAAAAGAGGGGAATCAGGCGTTTTTCAGCTTGGTTCTGATATTTTTTCTGGACAATTGACCTCTGTTGTGTTATATTTTTAGATTAGTAAAAATCAGAACAATGTCAAACGAAAAGTTTGTCTATTCCGCTCAAATAAACAGACGATATGAAGCAGTATGTAACTATCATCACATTGGGCATCGTCTTATGGGCAGCCCCGCTATTGGAAGCAATGGATAATCCGTTCAGTTATGAAGACGGCATCAACGACTGCGATGTCATCAAATATAACGGCGAATATTACATCACAGGCAACTGGCTGGGCGGCGATATGTTCCGCTCGCGCAATCTGACCGACTGGGGGGAACGAATCCATATCTTCTCGTGGAACAATACTTGGCACGTCCAGAGAAATGCCAATCGTGATATGGATATTCACGGCACCCATATTGCCTATGACAATGGACAGTTCCATTTATATGCCCATCTGGATACACCTGCCGGCAATCTGCTCGGAATTGTCCATGCCGTCAGCAATCAAGTGACGGGACCTTATACGGAACCTGTTGATGCACCGTTTGCGACTGATACTATTGATGTCAAAACATTCCGCGATGAAGATGGTTCCCTTCATTTTTACAGCACCCGATTCGGCGGCGTCAGCGCCAACCACAACGATTACCGCAGCATGCAGGATTACAGCACGTTTACCAGCGGCTATAAGACATTAATCTGGCCTACCGGAGGCTGGGAAATTCATCCTGAACTGCCGGAATTCAGCTATGGTCCGACCATTAATGAAGGACCTTTCGTATTTAAGTACCGCGGCAAATACTACATGCTGTATAATGCCAACCATACCGGCGATACATCCTATGCCATCGGCTGCGCAATGGCTGACACAGCCAGCAGTTTCAGCAATGCCGGCAAACTTCCGAGTCCGGTTCTCGGAAAAACGCTATATACCATCGGTTCGAGTAGTTTTACCATCTATACGCTGGGACAACCTTGGGTGGTTGATGGTCTCAACGGATTTGAAAAATGGATCGGCTACTTTGCAATTGACGAGAATGAACGCTATGAAGGCCGCACGCAGCGGATTGATCGAATCCATTTTCTTGACCGAACATTGTATATTGACGGTCCAACCAACCGGTACACCCCGGGCTATCACCCCGGACCGGCCGAACCCCAGCTTCGCAGTCTTTTCTATCTGCCGGATGGCCCAATGCCGTCCACCGACTGGATACAAACTTCACCCAATAACAACCCCGGACTCTGGCAAATCAGCAGCGGACAAGCTCTTCAAAGCAGCCAATCTTGTTTCAGCTTTAATCTTGTCAACCGCGACGCGGCAACTTGTTATCTTTTTGAAGCCAATGTGACAATGCCGCAGCCACGCGACAGCGAAGATAAAGCCGGCGTGGTGGCCTACTATAAAAACTCGACCAACTGGGTAATCATCGGTCTGGACCGAAGTCTGGGCTACGGAGCCGACAATTGGTACTGCCATATCCGTACAGATGCATATAACGGTGTCGTTGCCGCCGGCGGATTCGGGGGCCGCCTCAACTACGGCGTTTATCATAAAATACGCGTCGAGCGAAACAGCACGCTTTTCAGGGTCTGGATTGACGATATGCTGCCGCCGGGCTTTTCGAATATTCAAACATCCATCACTGACGCCGGCGTGCCGGGCCTTTACTCTGATCATGCGGCCGCACTATTTGACGGCATTATCTATACAATCGGCTGGGATGAGTACGGCAGCAACATTACCGGCTGGGGCAACGGCCTTAACGGCAGCAGGCAAATCGGCACCTGGACAGTTGGTGCCGACGGCATTGCCGTAACAGGCGGCGGAACTATCTATAAAGGCGATCTTATGGAAGCGTATGAGTTTTCCACGCATCTGTATAAAACCGGCATTGCCGAGAATCGGATGGGTATTTATGCTGCCGCAATCGATGCGAATAACTTTCTCCGGGCCTATTTCGATCTGCCTGCTGACACATTCGTTGTGGACGGAAAACAAAACGGACAGCATCTAAGCCCGCAAATCATAAATATTCCCAATCAGCAGGATTATAATCTGCGAGCTGTGAAGCTGCCCGATCGAGTGATATTTTTTGTCGACGGACGAGAAGTCTTAAGCCGCTCTATCTGTTTTCCTGCATCCCAGACAGCGCTGTTTGCAGACAATATGAGTGCCCGCTTCAACGGGATTCTTGCTTACCGCATCGAAGCAGAAACGCTGCCGTCTTCATGGAAGCATACGGATGTAGGCTCTGTCGGTTTTAAAGGCAGTGCAAGCTATAATGAAGGAACTTTTACTGTAAACGGTTCCGGCAGCGATATCTGGCTTATACAGGATGGTTTTCATTTTGTCTATCAGGATCTTTACGGTGACGGGGAAATCATTGCGAGGGTGGTTTCCAATGACATCACAGACTGGTGGAATAAAGCCGCAGTTATGATTCGGGACGGTCTTAACAGCAGTGCAGGCATGGCGCTGGTAACGCTTTGCGGTGGGGGAAATCTGCAGTTTCTCTGGCGCACAGGTCCCGGAGTTAATGCCCAAGGCATCGATGCTCCCAATCCTCCCTATCCGCAGGGTGTCTGGCTTCGGCTTAAACGGACCGGCCGACAGTACGACGGCTATTATTCTTATAATGGGTCAAACTGGACATTGATCGGCTCCCGTACACTTAATTTCAGCAGTCATCTCCAGATTGGACTGGCGGTAACCGCACATCATAACAACCGGCTGAACGGAGCCGTATTTGATAATGTTGCTATTGGCGGATGTACGCCCGGTGAATACCAAACTGACCTGAATCGGGATTGCACCATCGATATAAGCGATCTACTGGTGCTGGCCGGACAATGGCTGGACACAGTCTCAGCAGGCACGTCTGCAGATTTGGACGGCAATTTGAAAATCACCCTTGGCGATTATGCGATTTTAGCAAGCGACTGGCTGATTGATTACAGATATTAAACAGCATCTGTCTTTTGATTCTGCTGTTTTCTGCTGTATTTTTAAAAACTTTTACCAGCAGTTCTGCTGAAAATCACCTGCTTTTCAAAATATCTTTATTCGTCTGGCGGATTAGCGTGTATGAATGGTTATCTTTTCCCGGTCAAGCCCTTCGGCTTGAGCGTGCAGCACAATATCTCCAGCGCCGCCTCTGGGTCGAAGGATAGCCAAACACCGCCCCTGAAATGTTTTGCGCTGCGGGCTTTTAAAACTTGCCGGTTCATTTGGAACTCCACTTCCCTGTGCAGCAAGCTCCCCTGCACCCATAACAGAAAAGTGAACAAGAACCTCCGCATCCGGGACACGCTGGCCGTCTGCGTCAACCACTTCAACGGTTACATAGGCAAGGTCACTGCGGCTGGCATGGATAGATGTCCGGTCAGCTGTCAGCCGCAATTTTTTCGGGGGGCCGGCGGTTTTAAGCGTCGCTTTTGCTGCAACTTTTCCGCTGATTAATCCCAGAGCACACAATTCGCCGGGAGCGTACGGCACACGGAATTGGGCTGTCAATGTTGGAGAAACAGGCTGCTGACCGACTACTTTTCCATTGAGCTCGAGCCGGACCGTTTCGCAGCGTGAATAAACCGTTATTTGCAGAGGTCTCCCTTCCTGTCCCGGCCAGTTCCAGCTTTGCAATTCATCCGGCCAAGCCCACCAGCTGAGTTTTTCAGCCAGTCCAGGCGGGATAGGTCTGTGCACAAATATTTCTATCGGACTGCGACGCCACACTACATCTCGATAGAACGATTGCGGCTTCTTGAATCCGCAAATGTCCAAATCCCCGCACCAGGCATTGAACCACGGCCATGACATAAAAAAACTCTCCGGCTGGCTGCTCAGCACCGCATGAGCAAGGCCTGCCTCGCCCAGATAATCCATCCCCGACCAGACAAAATCACCGATTACATAGGGATGCTCCTCGACAAGCGACCAGTAAAGGAGGGCCTCTTTCGGGAATGATTCTGAGCCGTACATTACCCGCTGGGGATAACGAACATGGTCTGATTCATATTTATCCGGCAAATAATTGTAGCCGGCGACATCCAGATGCTTGAAGGCAAGCCCGGAAAGCTCATCCCAGCTGCGGGCAACTTTGCCCCAATCTGAACAGATCGCCTGGGTCACAGGCCGGGTTGTATCGTGCAGTAAAACCGCTTGACGCAGGCGCTTGGCCGTTTCCTCATCGCGGAATTGCTCAGGGATTTCGTTGCCAATTGACCACATAATAACCGAGGGATGATTGCGGTCCCGCCGGACCATCGAGGCGATATCCTGCTGATGCCAGTCGCTGAAAAAACGCTGATACCCTTCGGTTCTATTCTCTTTGGCTTCATTCCATTGATCGAATGCCTCAACAATCACCAGCATGCCCAGCCGGTCGCATGCTTCCAGAAAGGCAGAAGAAGGCGGATTATGGCTGCAGCGAACAGCATTAAAGCCGTTGGCCTTCATTAATTCAACACGCCGTTCTTCTGCGCGGTCGATGGCCGCCGCCCCGAGCGGCCCATTGTCATGATGCAGATTGGCACCCTTGAGAAGAACTGTCCGGCCGTTCAGCCGAAAGCCATTGTGGGCGTCAAATTCAATCGTTCGAATGCCAAACGGGACAACAACGGCATCGGAAATCTTACCGGCAGTGACCACTTCAATTTTTGCAGTGTACAGATTCGGGGTCTCCGGCGACCAGAGGCGGGGGGATGGCACGTCAATACATATCTCCGCGGAATGTGTTTGGACGGCCGACAGGCTCAGCGCTGTTTCTACGCGGCCTGCCAAACGGCCATCTGCATCCTGCAGCTCTGTTCGCACAACCGCCTGTGTCGGGACAGCGGCAGCATTGTACACCTCAACCGCTGCTTTTACCAACGCTTTGTCTGCGGATACCTCAGGCGTTGTAATAAATACACCCCCCGTCGGCACATGAATCAACTCGTTAATCAGGAGCTGCACATGGCGGTAAATGCCTGATCCGGAATACCAGCGGCTGTTTTTGCCTTCATTGCGGACCCGAACAGCCAGCACATTGTCCTGCCCAGGGGCGTTCAGACAGCGCGTCAGATCGAACTCAAAACTCGTATAGCCGTGCGGATGCCCGCCGAGCCTTCGGCCGTTGAGCCAGACTTCGGCGTTCATATAAACACCATCAAAAAGCACAGAAACCTGTTTGTTCGGCTGCTCGACTGTAAAATGCTTGCGATACCAGCCGATGCCGCCGACAGTATAGCCGGTAAAATGACCGCCGGCACTGAGAACCGGATCAAAAGGACCGATGCGAACAGATTTGGAACCCGCCTGATAGATACCGCCGCTGCCGCTGCCGTCAAACACCCGAACCGCTACGACATCGGTGCCGTCGCCGCGCACCAATAACGCTGGAACGCGGTAGCGCCGCTGGATTGTCCAGGCGGTCTGATAATTGGGCGGAAAGGAGCCTGTACCGCCGATCCGCCAGCCGTTGAACCATACTTCATCGACATCATCAATACAGCCCAGCAGCAGGTCAAAATCCTTCCCTTTGCAATTATCAGGAATTTCCAGATGCCGGCGGAACCAGCCGAAAACATTGTCGGCGGTATGATCCGAATGATGTTCCCATGTATCGGGAAGCAAAACCAACTGCCAATCGCTGTCGTTCAGCTGTCGGGCTTTCCAATCTGCATCATCTCCTTTGCGAAAACGCCATAGGCCGGTGATAGCTTCCAATTCTGGAATAGATCCGTCTGCAGGCGGCAGATCCTCGATACTCCAATCATGGGGCAGATCCAGAACTGGCCAAGATGTATCATCATAGTCCGGCTGCTGTGCTCCGGCCGCATCGCCGCGAAAGAAACGCCAGTCTGAATCGAACGGCCGGTCTTGGAAACTGCTTTCAACTTTTTGCGTACTTTCATCCGGTCCCCAGGATTCCGAAGAAAGGAATACGCCGCACGCAGCCAGCACAACAACAAGTATTCCCAATAATGCAATCTGCCAAAAACAGTTCTTTTTCATAACGGCCTTTATTCATTTTCTCACAGCCAAGCTGCATTTAAAACTTATCGTCAGCGGATAGCAAATCAGACATTTTTATCCGGCTGCGATTTTCGGCAGCTCATTTATCAGCGTATCTTCGATAATGTGTAGCAGCGTGTCTAGCGTTTGGACATCTATCCCCACCGGCGGCATCAGAACAATCACATCGCCCAGCGGGCGCATCATAGCCCCCTTGGGACGCATAGCAGAACAGACTTTGGCACCAAGCCGCAGCGGGTACGGGAATGGTTCTTTGGTATTCTTATCCTTTACCAGCTCAATGCCGGCCATCATCCCGCATTGTCGAACATCGCCTACATAAGGCAGTATTGCAGCCCGTGGGAGAAAACGGGAAATAAGCGTAATCTTTTCCGGCAGCGTCTCCAAAATACGGTGTTCTTCAAACAACTCCAGCGAAGCCAGCGCTGCTGCGCAGCCCAGCGCGTTGCCCGTATAGGTATGGCCGTGATAAAAGGTTTTGCAAATGTCGCCGCATACACAGAAAGCATCAAAGATTTTTTGCGTTGTCAGCGTTGCTGCCAGCGGCAGATAGCCGGCACTGATGCCTTTGGCAATACACATCAGGTCAGGATGCACATCCTCCTGCTCGCAGGCAAACATTCTGCCCGTTCGGCCGAATCCGGTAGCCACTTCATCGGCAATCAGAAGGGTATCGTATTTTCTGGCTAGTGTTTCGGCGCCTTTTAAGAAGCCTTTGGGGTGCACAAGGATGCCCGCAGCCCCCTGCACCAGCGGCTCAACAACAATGGCTGCGATTCGGCCGGCGTGTTCTTTGAGAAGAAACTCCATTTTTTCTAAGCTGGATGCGACACATTGTTCAGCTGTGCCGTCAAAACGGTACGGATGGGGGCTGGGGACATAGTATGTTTCAAACAGCAACGATTTGAAAATGCCGTGAAACAGCTCAATCCCGCCGATGCTGACAGAACCGACCGTATCGCCGTGGTAGGCTTCTTCGAGGGCGATGAATTTCGTTCGGCCCTTCTGACCGATATTCTGCCAGAACTGATAGGCAATTTTGACGGCGATTTCAACGGCCGTCGCACCGCTGTCGGAGTAAAAAACCTTCGTCAGTCCTTTGGGGGCAATCTGTATCAGCTTTTCGGCTAATTCAATAGATGCCGTCTGCCCAAGCCCAAGCAGCGTGCTGTGGGCAATTTTGTCTAATTGGGAACGGATGGCATCATCAATTTTTCGGACACGGTGTCCGTGCACATTGCACCATAGGGAGCTTACGCCGTCAATATAGCGGCGGCCCTCGGTATCAATCAGATAAAAACCCTCGCCGGATTCGATGATTACCGGCTCACAGGCAAGCCAATCGGCCATCTGTGTAAACGGATGCCACAGATAGCGTTTGTCCAGTTCTATAAGCTGTTTCGTTCTGTTGTTCACAAAATACCATTATGTCAAAAATCCGCAACTCGTCAAGAATAAGAGCCGATAAGTGCTTGCAGATTCAGCGGCTTAATTTTAAACTGGTTTTGCAGAGCAACTATTTTTATCGGAGCAAAACAATGTCTATCGAAAAGATATGCTTGTTCTTTTTTCTTGCCGCCTCCCCGCTTTGGGCTGGATATTCGCTGTTCGTCAGTCCCACCGGAGATGATACCGCAGCCGGTACAAGTCCTGAAAATCCCATAAAAACCCTTCAGAAGTCTATCGATCTGGCAAGGCAAATTAAAAACCAGCCCGTAATAGTTTACCTCAAAGGCGGTGATTACGAAGTCACAAAACCGCTGACTTTCGGTATGGACGATTCCCGAACTGCCGACAATCCGCTGACCTTCAAGCCCTTTGAAAACGAAAAGCCCATTGTCTTCGGAGGCCGGCGTATCCGCAACTGGCAAAAACAGCCCTCTGGTATTTGGACTGCGCAAATTGATGAAGTTAAAAACGGTCAATGGTATTTTTCGCAGTTATTCATCAATGGGCAGCGGCGCCGCCGTGCCCGCATCCCAAACGAAGGATTTTTGCGCGTAGCCGGTTTTCCCGACGGCGGACGAGATGTGCATTACCACACAGACTGCCAGCGGTTCGAATACAAGCCCGGCGATATTGATCCAAACTGGGTAAATATGGAAGATGTCGAGGTTATTGTATATCATTTCTGGACAGATTCGCACCTGCCGATTGCTTCCATTGATCCCAACACACACATAGTAACCTTCAAGCATAAAGCCGGCAAAATCTTTACAGATGACTTTACCAGCACTGGGGCGCGCTATATTGTCGAGAATGTCTATGAAGGGCTTGATGCCCCGGGAGAATGGTATTTAGACCGCAAAACAGGTGTCCTATCCTGCATTCCCATGCCCGGGGAGGATATAGCCGAAGCGATTGCGCCGGTTGCACCAGAGCTTGTGCGAATAGAAGGAAGTCCCAGTGATATGCGGTATAGTGAGCATATCCGTTTTGAAGGAATTGAGTTTGCGTATACCCATTGGCTCTTGCCTCCGGGCAACAGCAATGATGCACAGGGAGCTTCCAGTGTGCCGGCTGCCATCACGCTGACGGGCTGCCGGTCTATCTGTTTTGACCGCTGCACCGTGCGTGATCTCGGCACATTCGCTTTTGATATTGGCGCCGGCTGCCGCGAAATCACCATCAGCCGATGTACGCTGAAGAATCTCGGCGGCGGGGGCATTCGCATCAGCGGCGGCAGCTTCAGCAGTCCGCCGCTGCTCCGGACCGGCCGTAATGTCATAGCGGATAATCACATTGGACCCTATGGCGAGGTATATCCTTCAGCTGTCGGCGTACTGCTGATGCATACCTTCGGCAACACCATCTGTCACAATGAGATTCATCACGGCTGGTACACGGGCGTTTCGGTCGGGTGGGAATGGGGCTATCAGCCAAGCATCAGCAGAGATAATATCATCGAATACAACCATATTCATCATATTGGACAGGGGCTGCTGTCAGATATGGGAGCGATTTACACATTGGGCGTATCCCCGGGTACAATCATCCGCAACAACTTGATTCACGATATTGATTCCAACCACTACGGCGGCTGGGGTATTTACAACGACGAAGGATCCAGCCATATTCTGGTAGAAAACAATATCGTTTATAACACCAAATTTGCCGGCTATAACATCCACTACGCCAAGGAAATCATCGTACGCAATAACATCTTTGCATACGGACGGTTTCAGCAGCTCAGCCGCGGCCGTATGGAGCCGCATCGCAGCTGCTTTTTTGAAAATAATATTGTGTATTTTACCGAAGGTGCCCTGCTGGACGGCAATTGGAAAGATGCATCCTATGTATTCTATTACAATCCCAATGAACCCAAAGGCAGAGAAACATTAAGCACTTTTGAGATCGATTGGAACTTGTATTACAATCCTGCTTTGCCGCTGGAAAAGGTTTCCTTCAACGGCCAGACCTTTGCCGACTGGCAAAAACGCGGGAAAGACAGGCACTCCCTTTATGCTGACCCGCTGTTTGTCAATCCGGACAGTTTTGACTTTCGTCTCAAACAAGATTCGCCGGCGATGAAGCTGGGCTTTGTACCGATTGATACTTCAACTGTCGGCCCGCGTCCCTGAAAGGCCATTACGAATACAGACTGCCTATTTGACAGGGCACAGTTCCATTGGGTCGCCGAAAAATTTCTCGACGGCCAGACCTTCCAGAAGGAATTTCTGGAGATTTTCTGCTCTATCGGTCAGCACCACTCGGTCATCTTCAACCACCTCATGTTTGATAAGCTGCGGCTTTTCTTTAAGCAGCTTGCCGACTTCATCCGGATTCATCGCCGCCAGTTTAAACGACTCAGCTGTCTTTTCGACTTTGAAAAACAGATGCACAGGCAGTATATGCAGCTTTAGCCACTCGCCGGCTTCAAGCTCTGCATCCGTAGCGGGGTAAAAGTCGAAAAAACGCTTTCCGCTAACTTCAACCAGACGAGCAATCAGCTTGCTTTGTCTGCCTTCCTTTTCGCTGATTGTGAGAGTATAGGACTTTTCTTGAGGATTGCCGACAAATACCCATGTGGACTCATCTTGTTTGTATGTGCCGGCTATGGTATCATCGAAAATCAGCGTTTTATCTGTCCACAATTGATGCAGCGAAGGAACACAGCCGGCTAGAATCCCTAATAAACTCGCGGAAAGAAGCAGATATGACGTTTTCATAGCATTTCTCCCTAAACTATCCAGCAAACGCCATTTCAGATAACAAGAACCTACCACATTTCTTCTATTATATTATGCTCTGGGGGCTTTGGGACAAAAAAAATCAGGATACTTTTGCAGGCATTTGCTTGGCCCGCGCAATCCAATCAGGATTTTCAAAAAATTCTTTCAGATCCAAATATTCTTTTTTAACCGCAGCAAACAGTTCCCCGACATTGTCTAATTTTTTCTCAGCAGCAGCTTTTTCCAGCCGCCAAGCCTTTTTAGCAAGGGCAATAGCCCCCATATTGGATGCCGATCCTTTTAACGCATGTGCATAGAGTTCAATCTGCTCGGGACTTATGCTTGCAACAGCACTTTTGAGTGAAAGCATCAAGGTCAAGCTGTTCTTGAGAAAAGCACCAGCAAACTCCTCAATGATGGATTCATCACCAATCCGCCCGTAGACGTCGTCCCAGTTCAGCGGACATTTAGCATCATCTATTGTATCTTCATTATAACTCATAAGTTCTCGTCTTCTGCTTTATCGGACATTTTTCATATAAAATAAAGTGGCCATTTATATTTCGACCAAATCAGGGTAAAACATTATTGGCCTGAGGAGATTTTCATTGCATCTTAAATTAAATAAGCACAATATAAATTTCTGTTATGGTCAGTTTTGATGAAAAAAACCGCTATGAAATGGCACGACGAGCAATGGTCGATTCAGACTTGCGGGGTCGGGATATAAACGACAGCCGTGTACTGAAGGTTATGGCCGAAATACCCCGCGAGGCCTTTGTACCTGCAAAATATGTAGGCCAGAGCTATGCGGACTATCCTTTGCCTATCGGAATGGGGCAGACCATCAGTCAACCTTATATGGTGGCTCTGATGACCCAGTGTCTTGAACTTTCTGGAACCGAAGAGGTCTTGGAAATCGGAACCGGCAGCGGCTATCAGACAGCAATTCTGTCAAAGCTGGCCGCTCGGGTTTATACCATCGAGCGATTCTGCGAACTGGCTCAATCGGCTCAAACTGTATTATCCAATCTTGGCCTAACTAATATTGAATATTATATCGGTGACGGCAGCACCGGCTGGCCCGAGCCTCGGCATTTTGATCGCATTATCGTTACTGCAGGCGTCCCCGAAGTCCCGCCCCCGCTGATTGATCAGCTCAAAGATGGCGGTCTGCTGACAGCCCCTATTGGCGGACAGTGGTCTCAGGAACTTATTGTGGGCCGAAAGCAGAATAACCAGCTGACTACTCGTACGGTGTGCGGCTGCCGATTTGTTCCGCTGATAGGCAGATACGGCTATTCCGAACCAAAAGAAATGAGATAAAAGAAGATAGCCAATTACCATATAAAAATTTTTGTGATCATTGTTGAAACTTCTCAGAGATTTCAACTGCTGAAATGCCGGTTAAATTCTGACAAATATGGATAGAGATATATTGTAAACATAATAAGATTGTACCAATACTGCTTATATAGCCGAAAATTCCATTGAAACCGAAAAAAACTGCCATAATGGGTCCGAACCATCTGTTGCAGCTGAAATTAGCTTATTGCCTGCCGAGACTTTGGATGTTATAATTTGACCTTCTAATTTAAACAAGACCTTTGAGGTGCAGAACAATGACATTAGATGTCACTGAACAAGTCAAACTGCTCAAACGCGGTACGGTAGAAGTGTATCGTGAGGATGAACTGGCTCAGCGCTTAGCAGAAGCAGCCAAAGAAGGCCGGCAGCTTCGGGCAAAACTGGGGATGGACCCAACGGCGCCGGACATTCATCTGGGGCACACGGTAGTACTTCGTAAGCTAAGGCAATTTCAGGACTTAGGGCATAAAGCCGTATTGATTATCGGCGATTACACCGCCCGCATCGGCGATCCTACTGGGCAAAACGCAACCCGGCCGATGCTGTCTCCTGAACAGATTGAGCAAAACGCAACAACCTATTTCCAGCAGGCCGGCAAGATTCTGGATATGTCCCCTGACAAGGTTGAAGTGAGGTTCAACAGCGAATGGCTGGCCGATTTACGGTTGGCGGACATCATCAAGCTGACAGCATCCATGACGGTGGCTCGTATGCTGGAGCGGGACACTTTCGAGATTCGCTATAAAAAAGGGGATCCCATCGGCATTCACGAATTTCTCTATCCCCTGATGCAGGGATATGATTCGGTAGCAATCAAAAGCGATGTCGAATTAGGAGGCACCGACCAGACCTATAATAATCTGGTAGGTCGGGACTTGCAGAAGCTTGATGGTCAGAAGCCGCAGATCGTTATTACAATGCCGATTCTGGTCGGTCTGGACGGCGTGCAGAAGATGAGCAAATCCAAGGGCAACTATATCGGCGTAACTGACAGCCCGGCTGATATGTTCGGCAAGACGATGAGCATTCCCGACAATCTGATGGAAAACTATTATACGCTGTTGACCGATATACCGGTTGATGAAATTAAGGTTCTTTGCGATCCTCAACAAACCCACCCGAAAGAAGCCAAGGTTAAACTGGGCAAACTGATTGTCCAGCAATTTTATGATGCTCCAACAGCTCAAAAGGCCGCTGAGGAATTTGACAAGATTTTCGCCCAAAATCAGCTTCCTGAGCAAATGCCCGAGGTGGAAATCCCGGCAGAACCAATTATGATCAGCAAACTCTTGGTGCAGTGCGGCTTAACAGCCACCGGCGGGGAAGCGAGGCGGATGTGCATTCAGGGCGGGGTGCGGATTGATGACCAGCGTTATCCCGACCCTGCCGCTGTGGTAACACCTGTCAGCGGGATGGTTGTTCAGGTCGGCAAGCGAAAATTCGCCAAATTAAAAATTATAGAGCAGCCGATTTGACAGACAAACAATAAACTTGCAATGTCAGCAATTTGGCAGTTTGGAGAATATGATGAAATTGCCTCAATTAACTGAGCCAGATAAATATACCGGTTTTTATGCAGTGGACTTCGGTGACCATAGCGGCGTAGGATTTACGGCAGAAGAAGTAGCCGAACTGCTTGAAAGCGAGAAGTTTAGCGATATAAAGGTTTATCGCATCTGCCGTGCCTATCCAGATGGAACATTAGAATTGAAGGGCGTTCGCCGCGAAACCTTCCAGATGGAAGCGGGTATGTTCTTCTACGCCGCCGATGAAGAACAGGCAAGGATGGATTTTGACCGCTTGCTTGACTGGGCCAACCGCCAGCCGGCGCCTTGCCGTGCCAAAGTGCATCTGGCTCGTTTGGGCAATAGTTTCGTCACAGCCCTCATCTATCCGGCAGAATATGATGATGATATCAGCCGCTGGCTGCTGGATGGTCATTACCGCACATGCGGTGCAGCGGAAGGCGGTACAGGGGCAGTTAATCGATATTATCAGGCCGATTCTCAAGTGCTGGACCGGCGGCAATTATGGCCGGCGTCGTCGATTGAGCATCTCCAAGGCCAAGCCCTTCTGGAAGCGGCTAAACGAGCGATAGTACGATGAAATCCGTTTGTTCAGGCAGGCATCGTCATCTGCAAAAACATTTGGGCTGGCTTGCAGGGCTTTTCCTGCAGCGGTTCGGCCGAAAACCGCCCGAAAAAAACGCCGCACACATGTATAAACAGGACTTTTCCACAAGCACACAGCGGCTGGGGCTGCGTTTTACTGACCGCCTGCGGGATGTGTTTCGCCGGCATTGGCTGCGGCTCAAATAAATTCATAATGGCGGCCTATCAGGAGTAATTTTCTTGAAATACAGAGCAGATGCCGGTAAAGTATGCTCATCTGACCATAAAATTCACCGATTGGAGCTTAGCGGTCAACCAACGGGAGAGGTGTCGGAGCGGCTGATCGAGCTGGTTTCGAAAACCAGTGTGCGCGTAAGCGTACCGCGGGTTCGAATCCCGCCCTCTCCGGTTTTTCAACATAGTTTTTGATCTATCATCAATAATCGCCGCAAAAGAAACATCAATTCTATCTTTTTTAAAATTGCACCGCTCAACAATAAGACTTTTCTGGTATTTTGTGTCGTAATTGCCGCACCTATTGACAAAAAATAATGCTTAAAAGGCATAAAAAAACCGGCCTTTGCTTGATAGAGCAAAGGCCGGTTTTGCTGAAGTATCTGTTTTACGGCAGCAATCCCTCAAAAATAGGGATTGATACCGTCAATTTTCAGAGGCGGCTGCATTTTTAAGGATTCTGCTTTTTGCCCGGCATCGGGATATTTAAAGAGTCGGGCATCAACGTGCCATCCAGACCGCCCCGGCGCGGGCTTGATTCGTTTTCCTCTATGGGAGCCGAAGCAGTCGTCTGACCAGAAGCCGCCGCTTCCGCTGCTTTATCCTCGGCAGCCCACTGTACACGGCGCAAGCTCAGGCCGATTTTGCGGGAATCCGTATCCACACGCAGAATCTTAACTTCCAGCACATCGCCGATTTTGACCACATCCTGCGGCGAATCCACTTTGGAATCTGACAATTCCGAAATATGCAGCAGACCTTCCAGATCCGGTTCCAGCTCTACAAACACGCCGAAATTGGTCAGCTTGGTAACAACACCTTTGACAATCTGGCCGGGAATGTATTTTTCCGGTATTGCACGAATCCACGGATCCTCTGTCAATTGTTTGACGCCCAGTGAAACCCGATGTTTTTCTTCATCGACTTCCAGCACCACACATTTGACTTCCTGCCCTTTCTGCAGGGCTTCACCGGGATGATTGTACTTCTTGGTCCAGCTTAGGTCAGAGATATGAATCAAGCCGTCAATGCCCGGCTCGATTTCCACAAAAGCACCGTAATTGGTCAAACTGGTAACTTTAGTGGTAACCATCGTGCCCACAGGATACTTCTGTCCGGCTATTGTCCACGGATTGGTCTCAAGCTGCTTGAGTCCTAAGGAAATTTCCTGCTTTTCCTTGTTGACATCCAGCACCATCACTTCAACTTCTTGCCCGAGTGTCAGAATGTCTCCGGGGTGGGCAATGCGCTTGGTCCAGCTCATCTCGCTGATATGAATAAGACCTTCGATGCCTTCTTCCAGCCGGACAAAGGCCCCGTAGTTCATAATATTGACAATCGTGCCCTTGACCCGCTTGCCGACGGGGTATCGCTGTTCGGCAGATTCCCAAGGACTGGGCTGCTTCTGCTTGAGTCCCAGTGAGATTTTTTCGTTTTCTCTATCGACGCCGATGACCATGCACTCGATTTCCTGATCCAGCTGCACCAGTTCGGACGGATGAGAAATCCGGCCCCAGCTTAAATCGGAAATATGCAGCAGGCCGTCCAGCCCGCCCAAATCGACAAAGACTCCGAAATCGGCGATATTTTTGACAATCCCTTTTCGAATCTGACCGACTTCGATTTCCCGCAGGATGCGTTCCTTGCTGGCCTGCCGGTCTTCTTCGATAAGTTTTCGGCGGGAGACCACAATATTGTGATTTTCCGTATCGATTTTGAGTATTTTGCATTCAATTTCCTGACCGATAAACCGGCTGATATCGCCGGGCTTGCGGATATCAACCTGCGAAGCCGGCAGAAAGACCGGCACACCGATATCCACCAGAAGACCGCCCTTGATGCGGCGTGTAACCATGCCTTTGACAACATCGCCTTCCTTGTTGCTGGCAATGACCCGCTCCCAGCCGCGAATGCGATCGGCTTTGCGTTTGCTCAACAGAATACCGCTTTCGGCATCCATTTCTTCCAAAAGCACTTCAATTTCCTTGCCTGGAACAATCTCGCTGGGGTCATCAAATTCGCCGGCATCCACAATGCCTTCGCTTTTCAGACCCAGTTCCACGATAACATCATTGCCCAGCTGGGTAACAATCTTGCCTTTGACAATGGTGCCCGGAACAAGGGCTTCGACTTTCTTTTCCAGTTCCTCGGCCAAAAGCTGTGTGTGTTCAGGGGTGAAAAGTTCGCCTACTTCCTGCTCAATCTGTTCATTGGTAAGACCGAGCTTGTAAATGAGATTTCTATCAACCATTGAAATTCTCCTGCGGAGTCTGTTTGTCGGCCGCTGCGGCGCCCCGCATTTACGCCGCCGACCCTGACCTCAAACAAAAATGTTAAGGTTTATAAAAAACACATTGACTACGCCGTCAATGCCATTTACGCCTCTGATTAGATTCAGCAATCCGTTTCCGCCGGAGGCGACCACTGCTCAAGGTTTCGCACAAACTCTTCAATCACCTCATCTGGTGTTGACGCTCCTGCGGTAACTCCTGCGGTGGTCTTGCCGAAAAGGTATTTTTTATCAAATTCCGCCCAGTTTTGCAAATGATATGTTTGCGGATTATGTTTTTTACATAATTCGGCCAGTTTTCGTGTATTGGCGCTGTGGAGCCCCCCCAAAACAAACATAATATCAACCTGCCGGCATAGCTTAACCGCTGCCTGCTGACGCTCCATAGTTTCCCGACAAAGTGTATTTATAATCTTCATTTCAGTAAAGCCGCGTCGTGCAATCGCAGCAATCATATCAGCAAAATGATCTGGACTTTGCGTAGTCTGGCAGATAACTCCTATCTTCTTTGTTAAATTTAACTTATCTAAATCCTCTTCATTACCTACAACGGCTATATCCTTAGCATAGCCAACCACTGCCCTTATTTCTGGGTGATTAGTGTCTCCTATTATAACAACCTTATATCCTTCATCGTTTAATAATTTAGCTATTTTTTGAACACGACGAACTAAAACGCAGGTTGCATCTACAATTTTAAGACCTTTTTTGTTTATTTTCTCAAACTCTTCCTGCGTAGCTCCATGAGAGCGGATTAGTACTGTTCCGTTTTGAACCTCATCAATGCTGTCTACTGGTTTAAGGCCTGCTTCTGAAAGCTGCCTTACTACATCTTCATTGTGGATAATATGCCCTAAGCTGTAGGCCTTGCCTTCTTCTGCCAGTGTCTTTCTGGCCAGATTGATGGCATTCCGCACGCCCGGACAAAAACCGCATTTTTCAGCTACTAATACTTTCATCGCAAACCGTTTGCCAGTTTACTCCTTTTTGCATCCTGATTCAATAATTCCCTGAAAAGGTAGGAAGGTTTTGTACCGCCCTGCTGGAATTCATTTTCTTGACAATAAAGCCCCCTTCTGCGATACTGTTTGCCTTGTTTTACCGCAAGCGGCAGGGGCGTTCCTGCCACTGGAGAAATCCGCAGAAAGTTCAAAACCTTATCAAAAAGGGAGTACTAAATGAAAGTCTCGGAGATGAAAAAAGGCCAGACCATTATGATGGACGGCATTTTATATGTAATCGTAGATTACCAGCATGTCAAACTCGGCAAGGGAGGAGCAGTTTATCAAACAAAACTTAAAAACCTGACCGATGGGGGCATCCGCGATGTTCGTCTTCGTTCGGAAGAGACCGTAGAAGAGGCGTATCTGGAAAAGCGGAATTTTGAATATCTGTATTCGTCGCCTAACGAACATGTTTTTATGGACCTTGAAAGTTTCGATCAGATTACACTGGATGATGACGCATTCGGTGATGGAGCAATGTATTTAAAAGGCAATGAAAAAGTGCAAATCAGCATGTACAAAGGCAAGCCGGTTGTAATCACGCTGCCCAACACCGTTGATTTGACGGTTACCGATACCGCCCCGGAAATCAAAGGGGCCACTGCCACCAACCAATATAAGCCGGCCACATTGGAAACCGGTGTCGTCGTGCAAGTACCTCCGTTTATCAAGGTGGGTGAAAAAATCCGCGTGGATACCCGCACCGGCGAATATGTCACCCGCGTAAAAGATTAGCAGAGCTTTATACTGCATTCCGAGGTAAATACGACGGGTTCAATACAGAAATCGAGATCCAAAGCAAAATTAAAGCGATTATCTGTTCAAGACAAAATGATCTTGAACTATAATATCTTTGCTTTTTTCTGCATATCACCATTTGAATTATAGATTTGTTTAGAAATTGGGATTTCGAACTTCGGCACTATACACATTTTAAGGGGCATCCGATGGCATTAGCGGCGTTCAACAAATTTCTGGTCGGCATTTTCGGATCGCGTAATGAACGCATAGTCAAGTCCTATATGCAGATGGCACAGGCAGCCGGAAAGCTGGAATCCCACATTCAAACCTTAACTGATGAGCAGCTCAAAGCCAAGACAGATGAATTCAAGCAGGCACTCCGGGATGGCCGACGGCCGCAGGATATACTGCCGGAAGCTTTTGCCGTGGTTCGAGAGGCCGCCCGGCGGCACATTGCCATGCGTCATTTCGATGTGCAGCTGGTCGGCGGCAATGTTCTGTATGACGGCAAAATCGCTGAAATGGCCACCGGTGAAGGCAAAACGCTGGTGGCTACACTGGCGGCCTACTTGGTGCATCTGACAGGGCGCAAGGTGCATATCGTTACGGTCAATGATTACTTAGCCAAACGCGATGCTGAATGGATGGGGCCGGCCTATCGGGCGCTGGGGCTGTCCGTCGGGGCTATTCAGGCAGAGATGGACACCTCCGGCGACGAGCGGAAGCAGCAGTATGCCTGCGATATTACCTACGGCACAAACAATGAGTTTGGGTTTGACTATCTGCGCGACAATATGAAAATTTCTCTGTCCCAGATGGCACAGGGACCGCTGGAGTACGCGATTATTGACGAAGTGGACTCCATCCTGATTGATGAGGCCCGCACGCCGCTGATTATTTCCGGTCCAGCAGTGGACGATGTCAGCCGCTACAAAAAAGCCGACAGCGTCGCCCGGCAATTGATCAGCTTGCAGGCCGCTTATAACAATCTCAAAAAAGCCATCGAGACCGCCGAACGCACACTGGCTAACGCTCAAGGCGAACTGTCGGAAGCCAAAAAAGCCAAAGACCCTGAACGCATCAGCCGTGCCCAGAAAGTTATCGAACAGACACAGGCCCAGATGGAAGCAGACAAGGCCCGGCTTGAAACTATGACCCAGTATTACGAGGTTGAAGAGGATCGCAAGGCCGTTCATCTGACGCACGAGGGCATCGGGGCTGCTCAGGAAATCGCCGGCGTTGGATCCTTTTTTACCGGCTCTAATATGGAATGGCCGCATATGCTCGAGCAGGCCTTGCGAGCTCATGTAGCGTTTGAGAAGGAAAAAGACTATGTCGTGATGGACGGCAAAGTGATTATCGTGGATGAGTTTACGGGCCGCCTGATGCATGGACGCCAGTGGTCGGATGGTTTGCATCAAGCTGTTGAGGCCAAGGAAAATGTTCAAATCAAGGAGGAAACTCAGACACTGGCCACGATTACCCTGCAGAATTTCTTCAAGCTGTACCAGCAGATTGCCGGGATGACAGGAACCGCCGCCACAGAAGCCGAAGAATTTATGAAAATATACCATCTGGAGGTGGTAACGATTCCAACAAACCGGCCGTGCATTCGGGATGACCGTGACGACCTGATTTACAAAACGCTGCGCGAAAAATTCAATGCAATCGTCGATGAAATCCATGAAACCAGCGCTGCCGGCCGGCCGGTACTGGTCGGCACGGTCAGCATCGAAAAAAGCGAGGCGCTGTCTGAGGCACTGACCCGTCGCTATGGGATCGAACACGAGGTGCTCAATGCCAAACAGCACGCACGCGAAGCAGTTATCGTTGAAAAAGCAGGCCAGCAGCACACGACGCGCACCGGCGAAATCCGCGGCAATGTAACCATCGCCACCAATATGGCCGGCCGCGGCACGGACATCAAGCTCGGGCCCGGCGTGGCCAAAATTGGCGGCCTGCATATTGTAGGAACCGAGCGTCATGAAGCCCGCCGGATTGACAACCAGCTTCGCGGCCGCGCCGGGCGTCAGGGAGATCCGGGCAGCAGCGTTTTTTTCCTGTCATTTGATGATGATTTGATGCGCATTTTTGCTCCCGAGGCAACGGTCAAGCTGCTGTCGCTGATCGGCTGGGAAGAAGGTATGCCTATTCAACATAAGCGGATCAGCAAAGGGATTGAAAAGGCGCAGAAAAAAGTGGAGGAACGCAATTTTGAGGCCCGCAAGAGTCTGCTGGAATACGATGAAGTTATGGATATTCAGCGGCGCTATTTTTATGGAAGCCGCCGCAAAATCATTGAAGGCCGCGACCTGAAACAGACTATCTGGCAGATGGTTGAAGATATGATTGACGGTGCTTGCCGGAATATTCTGGCCAGCGATTATCCAAGCCGATGCATAGCAGAATGGGCACACAGGGAATTCGGCGTAGAATTGGATTCCAAACGTCTGTTCAACCTTGAGGTCGAACAGATAGAGGAGATGATTAAAGAACTGGCCAGGAAGAATGTCGCCAATGACATCTCGATGGCACTGGGTGAATATCTGGAAGATTACGAAGATCCCCAGACATGGAAAATTGATGCGCTGTGCAAATGGGCAATGAGCAGCTTTCATGTATCGCTGTCAGCAGCGAAACTTCGCCAGATGACTGCCGATGCTATTGAGCAGGCTTTGATTGAAGCCGCCTGTGAACAGGTGAACCGCAAAAGCACGGCCGGACTGGCTGAATTTCTTAATGAGGATTACTCGATTCGCACCTTTTCTCAATGGGCGGCTTCCAAGTTTGATATCCATCTGGACCTGCACGAACTCAAGACGCTGGGGCCTGATGCTGTTCGGCAGAAACTGACCGACAGCGTCCGGGAAAAGTACACTCGCCGCGAGATCGAATATCCGGTAGAATTTGCGATGAGCATGGTTTTCGGCCCGCAGGGACCCAATGTCTATGCCTTTGAGTCGCTGGCTAAATGGGCGCAGGCCAAATATGAATCGACGCTCACAGCCGAACAGCTTCAGAAGATGCCCCCTCAGGAGATCTATCAGCATCTGCTGGAACTGAGCCGTTCCTGGAACGACGGCAAATTGCTGTCAGCCGTGGAGAACAAGCTTAGCACAGAAAGCCCTGAAAGTTTAGCCGCGTGGGCTAAAGAACGATTCGGAGCAAAACTCGATGTCCAGCAGCTCCGGCAGTCCGGGCAGGCCAAAGACGCTTTGCTGGCCGCAGGGCGCGAATTCCTCCGCAAAGAGCTGACCGATCTGGAGCGGTATGTGCTGCTGCAGATTTACGATGTCGCATGGAAAGACCATCTCTATGCGATGGATCACCTTAAAGAAAGCATTATGCTGCGGGCTTATGCAGAAAAAGATCCGAAGATCGAGTACAAGCAGGAAGGCCACCGTATGTTCAATGAGATGCTCGAAACCATCGAAGACCGAGTGACAGACATCATCTTCCGGGTTCGGTTAGAGGCCGGTCAGCGAGCGCGCAGCGTCTATAACGTCAGCCGGGCACAGCACAATCAGGTTAGCCAGTTTGAAATGGCTCAGCGCCAGCGGGCTGCCGCTCAGGCACCGCAGGGCGAGCAGAAAGTCAAGCAAATCAAGCTCGAAGGTCCTAAAGTCGGCCGCAATGACCCGTGTCCCTGCGGCAGCGGCAAAAAATACAAAAAATGCTGCGGCAAAAATACGCCATAGTCTTGGCTGCTTTGGGCCCCCATATTTATGCTGATTAACCATCCATGGATAAGACAGACTCGGATTTCAGATGAGCTAACGCGGAACCTTTTTACAAAAGCATCTAAATGTAAACTTTCGCACTTTTTAGGCGACTAATTTTAATGGTTTATCAACAAAAACA
>ERZ795060.176-NODE-176-length-90882-cov-7.337708_pt1 | contig 90882 bp, 65 predicted proteins | sample MGYA00375144_ERZ795060 | MGnify/ENA primary metagenome ERZ795060 (study PRJEB30189, sample SAMN05720157) | activated sludge metagenome | isolation source: anaerobic digester from wastewater treatment plant | place: Japan | collected 2015-05-15 ...
CGGCTACGAGCGGGTCGCGCAGTTCGAGCTGGGCCCAGCCCTCGGAGGCGGGCGCGAGTTCGTCCGCGCCCAACACGCGCACGGCGGCGATCGTCTCGGCCGCGCCGAGGAAGACTTTGACTTCCGCGCCGTGCTTCAGCGGGGCGGAGGCGTCTTTGAGCAGACGCAGGCGCGCGTCCACGCGGCGGGTGGGCTGGTATTGATTCGGGCGGACGACCACCTCCCCGCGTTGGATTTTCTCGGCCGCGATCCCCGAAATGTTGACCGCCGTCCGCGAGCCGGGGGCGGCGCGGTCTTCTTTTTTCTTGTGGGTCTGGAGTCCGCGCACGCGGCCTTTTTGTTCCGACGGCAGGATCTCCACCTCGTCGCCCAGCGCGAGCGCGCCGTCCGTCAACGTGCCGGTGACGACCGCGCCGAATCCCGGCATGGAGAAAACGCGGTCTATCGGCAGGCGCGGACGGTTCAGGTCGGGGCGGGAGGGTTTTTCCGACAGGAGAGATTGGAGGCTGGCCGCGAGCGCGTCGAGTCCCGTTTTGGTTTTGGCGGAGACGCGCACGATGGGCGCGTCCGCCAGGACGGTCCCGCGCACGGCGGCGCGGACGTCCGCTTCGAGAAGCTCCAGCCAGTCGGGGTCGGGAGCGAGATCGGTCTTGGTCAGGGCGATGAGTCCGGCGGGGATCTGGAGCAGGTCGAGGATGGCGAGATGCTCGCGGGTCTGCGGCATCACGCCCTCGTCCGCCGCGATGACCAGGAGCGCGGCGTCTATCCCCCCGATGCCGGCCAGCATGTTCTCGATGAAGTCGCGGTGACCCGGCACGTCCACGATGCCGATTTCCTCGCCGTTGGGCAGGACGAGCCAGCCGAAGCCGAGGTCTATGGTCATCTCGCGCTCGCGCTCCTCTTTGAGGCGGTCGGGGTGAACGCCTGTGAGCGCGGCGATGAGCGTGGACTTGCCGTGGTCTACGTGGCCGGCTGTGCCGATAACGCGCATAGCTGTTCGGTCTATCCCCGGTCACGCCGAGCGCGGAGGCTTGGTTTGCTTTGCGGACTGCGCGGCCGGTTTCATTTCGTTTTCCTGGCGGTTTTCTTTCCGTGTCCCATGATGCGTTCGCTGGAAGTGAGCCACTCGTGCGCCCAATTCATCAGCTCCTGCATTTGACGCTCGAGGGCCTCGGTGGTCTGGTGGAGTTGGTCCTGCGCGGTCTGGATGGGGTCTTCGAACGCGGCGATGCGTTCCTCGGCGGCGGCCATGGCCTGACGCAATTCGCGGACGGCCTCGTCCTGCGAGAGCGTGTAACTGGCCCAGCGTTTCTGGTCTTCAGATTTGAAGGCCGTCCATTCCTGGCGGGCGCGTTCGTCGCCGAGGCGCTGGATTTCGGTGATCTCGTTGATGCGCCGTTCCATTTTCTGGTTGAGTTCGAGGAAGGCGTCCTGGGCGCGCTTGGCGGCGCGCGAGGCTTCTTCGGCGGCCAGCACCTGCGCGTCGAGCGAGCTGACCTGTTTGACGACGCCCTCCGCCCGGCCGATCCATTCCTTCCAGGCGCGTTCGCGCTCCACCTGCGCGAGGGACTGCTGCTCCATGAACACGGCCTGGGCCTGCTTGCGCTCGGATTCGGACGCCAGCAGCTCGTTCATGCGGTTCTCGACGATGTTCAGGCTGTCCAGGTTCAATTGCATTTTGTCGCGCGTCTCGTTGAGCCTTTTGACCTGCGCGGCCAGGTCGCCCTGCAGGTCGGCGACGCGCTTGGCGTCGGTGCGGCGCGATTCGTCGAAGGCTTTTTGCGCGCGGATCATCTGCTCGTGCGTGGCGGCGATCTCCTCGGCGCGCGTCCGGATGTCGGTCAGCGCCTGCGAGATGCGGATGTCCTCCGCGGCGCTGAGTTGGAGTTGTTTGTGGATGTCGGTCAGGTCGAACGAGTTGCGGGCCTCCACGATGCCGCGGCTCAACTTCTCGAACTCGGCCTGACTCCGCTTCGAGAGCTCGAGTTCGCGCTTCTGCGCCTTCTTCTCGATCCGCTCGATGGCCGCGGCCATGTCGGCGCGCTGCTTGGCGAAGATCGCGTCGAACTGGTTCAGGCGCGCCGCGGTCGCGGTCACCTCGGCCAGCTCCTTCTCCAGCGACTTGATTTTTTTATTCAACGCGGCCGCCTCGCGCTCGAGGGCGGGCAGTTGCTCCTTCACCGCGTCGGCGGTCTCGCTCGTCTTGCGCTGCTGTTTTTCCAGCCAGTCTATGCGCTTGATGATCTGCTCGAATTCCATGAGAGACTCCGGGAATTTCCTTTAAGGTTGATTTGCGGACGAATTATAGCGCCCCCTGTCCGAGGCGCTCGAACAGGGCGGGCAGGTCCTTCAACAGGAACTGGGAAACCTGCGGGAGGAGTCCCAGCGCGACGAGCGCGGCGACGCCCAACGCGATCAGCGCGGCCTGCGTGCGCGTCTCGCGGGAACTCCAACCGGCCTCCGCGCCCGGGAGGACGGCCACCCCCAGCGTCCGCGCCGCGCCGGTCATCAGGCCGAGGAGACCGAGCGCCAGCCAGATTGTCTGCGCGGACGAGAGAGTCGCGAGGTCCTCGAGCAGGATCAGGCGGAGGGGGAATCCCGCCAGCAGGGGCAGCCCCGCGGCGGAGAAATTCGCCAGGATTACGCCCGCAGCCGCGAACGGCAACCGCCGCGCGATTCCCTGCGCGTTGGCAAAAGTCGGCGGGTCTGCATGCGATTGGATCACCGCCAGCGACAGGGCCCAGACGGTCAGGCCCAGCCCGCGCGGGATGATTTGCATGAACACGAGTTGGACTCCGTCCGTCGTTCCGAGGCTGAGCGCGACGAGCAGGAAACCCGTCTCGGCGATGGCGGCGTAACCCATCAACCGCCCGAGGCGACGCTGGAAGGCGGCTGAAAGTCCCGCGCTGACCGCCATCAGCAATCCCGCGACGCGCAGGGCGGTCATCAGTTCAGAGGAGAGGCGCAGGAAGGGATAGCGGTCCAGGAATCCCATGCCGAACAAAACCGTCGCCTGCGGCAGCAGCCAAAGCAGGAAGCCGACGATGTAGGGCGAGGATTCTTCGAGGAGCATGACGATCCAGGTATAGAGCGGAAAAATGGACAGTAGGAAGGCGAATCCCATGGCGAGCATGGCGGTGGATTGCGCCGTCAGGGTCACGTCGCCGGGACTGGCCTCCACGCCCGCCAGCAGCCAGCCCGCCATCAGGATGAAGGGAAGCGCCAGCGTCTGGAAGATGACGTAACGGAGGATGCCGCGTCCCGGTTTTTGGGAGAGGGGCAGGAGCATCGGCACGGACAGCAGGACGGCGATCTCGATGAACACCGCCGCGAACAGGAAGGGGCGCACCGCCAGCGCGGCCACCGTCAGCCCGAGGATGATCAAGCCGAGCGGCGCCAGCCGACGCGCCAGACCCAGGGCCTCCGCGCCGAAGAACCACATGGCCGCCAGTCCGTAGAGGATCGCCAGCAATGAGCCATGCTCGCTTTGCAGAATGAAACTGCGCCCAAGCACGTTGAGCGTCCCCGCCAGTTTGAACGAGAAGGGACCGAGCAGGAGCGCGGCGTCAATGGGGACGACCAGCGCGAGCAGTCCCAGCGCCAGCGCGCTGGCCGCGCTCATCCGCGCGAGGAAGCGTTCGTCGCGGAAGAAGAGCAGGAAGCCGCCCAGCGCGATCGGCAGGACGATCCATAGAAGCGGGGCGCTCATTTGGGGAACTCCTCTTCCGCCTCTTCGGTCGGCGCGGCCGTCAGCAGGTACGCGCCGGAGAGCGCCAGCCCGAGGTTGACGATGGAAAGCAGCCCCGCGAGCAGGATGGAGGTTTCCACGGTGGCGTACAGGATCTCGAAACCCGCCATGAAGGTCAGCAGGCCGAATGTGATTTTCAGGATGTCGGCGGTGACGCCCAGTTGGATCAGTCCCATCCCGGCTAACAGGAGGCCGCCCGCCAGCACGGGACGACCGACGCCGGGGATCATGGTCTCTGCCTGCGGGGTGGCCGCGACGACGAGGACGATGGCTATCGCCGCGATAAACAGGCGGAAGAGGCGTCCTTGCGGCCAGGGACTCGCCTCCGACGGCTCCGACTCGGAGAGGCCGGGACGCGTCACGCCGAGGGTGGCGGCGGCCATCCAGCCCGTCACCAGTTTGATGGAGGCCAGGCCGAAGGGCCAGTGCAGCGTCATCAGCCAGAACATGCCGAGATATTGCGCGGCCAAAAAGATGAGGCCCCAGCGCCAGTCGCGGCTGAGGAACAAGCCAACCGAGGCGGCCAGGAGGAGCGCCACCGGCGTCCACGCGAGCAGGACGGTCAGCATCAGGGTACCCTCGGCGCCAGCAGGGATAGGAAGAGGACGAGGAAGAGCAGCGCCCACAAAATCCCGCCCTCGCCTTCGAGCGTGCGGTTGACGGACTCGATCAGGCGGCCGGTGGAGCGGTAGAGATTCCACAGGAAAGCATAGACCGAGTCGAGGCGCGAAGCCTCTTCCTGCGGACGCACCCAGTGGGCGCGCGTCGGGTTGAGCCAGCGCAGGCGCGGCGTCAGCCAGAGGAGGAGGAGGGTCAGCGCGGCGGCTGAAAGTCCCGCGGGAAGCGTTCCGAGGAGACGCGCCCCGTCCCAGCCGAGGAGTCCCAGCAGGAGGAGCGTCGCGAGCGGGAGGACGATCCCCGCCGGGTAGATGTTGCGCGCCCAGATCATCTGCGCGTCGAGCGGCTCCAACGCGGCGGGACGCGTCGCGTGGCGGATGAAGCCCGTCGCGAGCATGGCTTGCGCGGCGACGAGCAGCGGGAACGCGATCCATCCGATCAACGTGAGCGGCGCGCCGCTGTCCCATCCGCCCGCGGTGGGCGAGAACGGCAGGGCGGAGATGCCCCACAGTCCCGCGAACAGGACGACGCGCTGGAGGACTCTATGCTGGACGGACGAGAGGAACAGCGCGCCGCCCGCCAGCATCATCGCGATCCCCCAGCCCACCGAGCCGACGGCGCTGCCGCGCAGCGCGGCCGCGATGGACAGGGAGGCGAGCGCGATGATCCAATAGGGACGCCCGCTGAGTTCGTCGGGAGAGCGCATCCACATCCAGCCGCCATACAGGGACGCGGCCGCCACGAGCAGGAGGAGGACGTGCGCGAACGGCGAGACGATCCCCTGCGCGGGGAGGCGGGCGAGGATCACGAGGCTGGAGGCCGCGGAGACGAATCGCAGCGCCGCGCCGAAGCCGCGTCGCAGGGCGGATTCGGCGGAGTAGGCCAGGTGCAGGGGCAGGACGCCCAGTCGCAGCGAGGCGGCGAGAACGAGGTATACGCCCGTTTCGGGCAGGGGCGCGTTCAGGTCAAGTTCGGAGCCGTGTTGCAGGCTGGATATCCCCGCCCAGAGGAGCAGTCCCGTGCCGAGCAGGCGCGCTGTCAGTCCCGCGACCACGCGCTCGCTCGCGCCCGGCTCGTCGGTGGAGACCAGCTGCATGACCAGTTCGGTCAGGTCAATGGCGGTCCACACCAGCACGAGCGTCAGCGGGTTGTTCGACGTCACCGCCAGCAGGCCGAGGCCGATCAGCGTCAACGTCCCGGCCCAGGAGAAAGGCGCGGGGAAATTCTCGCGCGCCACCTCGGTCAGGATGACCGCCAGCCCCAGCGTGGCGAGCGCCAGCGCGTAAGGCCAGTTGGCCCGGTCCGCGAAAAAGGCCGGAGATTGGGCGAAGAGCGCCGACGAGCCCCAGGCGGGCAGTTCCATCAGGATCGGCATCCGCAATTGCCAGAGCAGCGCGCCGATCCACGCCAGGAACGCGCCGCCGACCGCGACGAGCCAGGCGAAGCGGTGGTTGGGCCGCAGCGCTTGCAGGACGGAAAGCGCCAGGGCGGCGGCAAAAAGGATCAGGACTGTGATAATGAGGAACATTGCAGGGTGCGGGTATTTTATCAGGTTTGCCCCGTGCGACGCTCGAATGTTGTACAATCACCGCCATGTCTCTCATGCGGATTTCAGGCCGCGCCGCCTCCCGATCCCTTTCCTCCCTTCGACGTTTCGGACTCCCCGGCCTCTTCCTGTTTTTGCTGGCGGCCTGCGCCTCCGCCTCCCCCGAACCGACCGCCTCGCCGATTCCCTTCGTCACCCCCGATGGACTCGCCACCTCGACCCCCTTCCAGCCCGGAGGCGACGCGCCCGCTCCCGCCGAGGCCGCCGCGACGCGGCTGCCGCCGGTCACGCCGAACTTCACGCGGACCGCGCCCGCGCCGACGCCCACGTCCGCCGTCTCCAACTCCCTCGACCTCATCGTGGACATCAATCCGCTCACCGGCCTGCCGCCCTCCGACCCGAAATTGCTGGAGCGACGTCCGCTGGCGATCAAAATTTCTAATTATCCGCGCGCCATTCGCCCGCAATATGGTCTCACCCTCGCCGACCAGGCATTCGAGTACTACATCGAGTGGGGGGCCACGCGTTTCATCGGCGTCTTCTACGGCAACGACTCGAAGCAGGTTGGGCCCGTCCGCTCGGGGCGTTTCTTCGACGAGCATGTGGCGCGCATGTACCAGGCCTTCCTCGTTTTCAATTACGCCGACCCGCGCGAGTGGAACTATCTGAAAGAGAGCGACCTATATCCCTATCTCGTGATTCCCAGCTGCTACGGGAATCTCTGCCCGCCGTTTTTCATCTCGAACGCCAAGCAACTGCCAGACGAGCGTCACCTGACCAATTATTTCGACACCACTCGCTTCGCCGATTACATCGCGCAGCGCGGCGTCAACAATTCGCGCCAGCAGATCAGGAACGGATTCTTCAGCGAGCAGGTCCCCGAGGCTCGAACGCGGGTGAAGCGCGTCTATACGTTCTATTCCACCGACTCTTATAATTTCTGGGAGTATGATGAAGCCACGCGGCAATACTTCCGCTCGGAGGAGGTCGCGGCGGTGGATCTCGACGCCGGCGTCCCCGAATCCTACGAGGCCCTCATCGACGCGGCCACCGGCCGGCAGGTCAGCGCCCAGAATCTGGTGACGCTGTTCGTCTCGCATACCTTTTCCAACGAGTTCAACGCCGAAGACGAGGTCTATCACATCAACCTGGTCAACTCGGGACGCGCGTACGTGTTCCGCGACGGCGTCGTCATTCCGGCGCGCTGGATACGCCAGGCGTACGACCAGCCGCTCCTGCTTGCCACGCTCGAAGGCGCTCCCATCTATCTGCGCCCCGGGCGGACATTCTACGAAGTCATCGGGATGAGGTCCACCCTCACAGAGGATGGCGATGAATGGCGCTTCCAATTCCACACGCCGTGATTCGGTACACGGATGACACGGATTTTGCGGTTTCGCACGAAAAATTTAATAAATCCGTGAAATTCCGTCGTTTCCGTGTAATCCGTGTACAAGTTGGATTTAATCTACAGAATTATCCGCGTGTCGCGGTACAATCTCAAAAGGAGCGAACCCATGCCCATTGACCCCAGTTTCATGAGCAGTTTTGCCCTTGTGTTGACCGGCTTCGGCGGCGCGTTCCTCGTCGCGCTGTGGATCAGCCTCGTGGTCTGGACCTATCGCGACATCCGCACGCGTTCCCGCGACCCGCTGGTGCAAATCCTTTCCGCGCTGCTGGTGGCTGTGCTGAACATCCCCGGCGTACTGGTGTATCTCATCCTCCGTCCGCCGCGTACGCTGGAGGAGGAGTACCAGCGGACGCTCGAAGAGGAGACCCTGCTCCAGGCGTTGGAAGACCAGCCCATCTGTCCGGGTTGCGAGCGCCGCGTCCGCGAGGACTGGCAGGTGTGTCCCAACTGTCAGACGCGTCTCCGCAAACCCTGCCTGCATTGCGGACGTCTCATGGAATTGCCGTGGAACATCTGTCCCTATTGCGGCACGACCGCGCCCGGCGCGCGCAAGGAAAGCGTCAGCATGGACGATGCCCTGCGCGACCTGCGCTTGAAGGATGAGGACCTGGGGAAATCCTTGTAATGAAGATCGACTCCCTCACGCTCACACATTTACGCATGCCGCTCGTCTCGGCGTTCGAGACCTCCTTCGGACGCATCACGCACCGCGAGTGCATCCTCGTCGCCGCCCGCGCCGAGGGGTTGACCGGCTACGGCGAATGTGTGGCGGACCGCGACCCCGGTTACAGTTACGAGACGACCGGAACAGCCTGGCACATCATCAAAGACTTTATCGCGCCGCTCGTCGTCGGGCAGGAGATCGCCGACGCGGGGGACTTCCAGCGCCGCGTGGACGGAATCCGCGGTCACCATTTCGCGAAAGCGGGCGTGGAGATGGCGGTCTGGGACCTGCTCGGCAAGCGCGAAGGAAAGTCGCTGCGGGAATTGCTCGGCGGCGAAAGGACGCGAGTGGACGTGGGCGTCTCGATTGGCTTGCAAGCCACGCCCGAAAAACTCGTCCGACAGGCGGCGGAGTACGTGGCGCAGGGTTACCGCCGCGTCAAGATCAAGATCAAGCCCGGCCGCGACACAGCAGACGCGCTTGCCGTCCGCGCCGCGTTTCCCAACCTGCTCCTTCAAGTGGACGCCAATTCCGCCTACACGTTAAAGACCAGCGCCGCGCTCAAGCCGCTCGACGACCTCGACCTGCTCCTCATCGAACAGCCGCTTTACGAAGACGACATCTGGGATCACCGCAAACTACAGGCCGGTTTTAAAACCGCCATCTGCCTCGACGAGAGCATCGTCACGCCCCGCCACGCGCGTTACGCCATCGAAATAGAGGCCTGCCGCATCATCAATATCAAGCCCGGACGTCTCGGCGGACTGAGCCAGGCGGTCGCCGTCCACGACCTGTGCCGCTCGCGCGGGATGCCGGTCTGGTGCGGCGGGATGCTGGAGACGGGCGTCGGCCGCGCCTCGAACCTGGCGCTGGCCTCGCTTCCCGGCTTTACCCTGCCCGGCGACATCTCTGCCTCGGAACGCTACTACCTGCGCGACATCACCCGCGAGCGTTTTACGCTGAACGCCGACAGCACGATAGACGTCCCTGCCGCGCCCGGCCTCGGCGTGAGCGTGGACCAGTCCGCGTTGCGCGCCTTCACCCTCGCGGAGATCGTCATCGCGCCGCGTTGATCCCCTATCGCGTTTCGGTTTGCAGCAGGTTTTGAATCAGCCCCGGTTTGCCGGCGGGTTTCCCGTCTTTGTCATATTGCCCATATAAGCGGCTCATGGATTCCAGCGCGTTGAAGGAGAGGGTGACGATGACGTACGCCCTGCCCTTGTAAAGCACGATTCCCGCGTCGGCGTTGATCGAGCCGTTGTGATAGAACGCGTGCCCGTTCTTGCTGAGCGATACGGCGCCGAGACTGCGCGTCAGATTTTTGAGCGGGCCGCGCGCCGGGCCGGGTTCGTCCAATTCCAGCAGGCTGAAGGCCGCGCCGCGCAGCCTCTTATCGTCGAGGCGGTACAGGGCGGAGTAGAACTGGAAGAGGTCGCGGGCCGTGTACGTGTTGACGGCGCGGGCCGACGGGTCGCATTTCAGGACGGCGGACTGGTTGGCGCAGGAGTCCGTCAGGCCGCTGGTGGAAAGCGCCTCCTCCCGCGGGCCGTCCGCGGCGTTCTCGACGATGTTATTCCACTCGTAGAGTCCGCGGCGCGGCGCGCCGCTTTCATAGGCCAGCCCGGTAAATTGGTCGAACCAGGCGTTGAAGGAGGTCAGCGCGTTGGGGCCGCCGCAGTCCGCCTCCATTTGGGGATGCTCGGCGGGCAGGCAGTTTTCGTAGACGAATTTCAGCGCGTCGGCGGTCGCGAGGTTTCGGCTTTGGGCGATCATCCCGTAGATTTTTGCGAGGATGAAATAACGCGTGTCAATGTCCCCGGCCAGGCCGTTGCTGACGTAACGGCGCTCGGCTGAAAAATCGCCCACGTCTTTCCAATTTTTCGGGTCGGAGAGGAATTCCGTGAGAGCCTGCTCATAGTCCGCGCTGGTGTAGTATTCGATGTTGCGCGCGGCCTCCAGATCCTGGAAATGTTCCTGCCACTCCGCGCTGGAACTGTCCCAGTACGCGCGGCAGGAGGAGAGGAAGTAGGTCAATACCGGGCCCTTGAACGCCGACGCGAATTGGAAGGGGACATCGGCGTTGACGGAGACCAGCTCGCGGTCGTCGGTCAAATCGTAAATGTAGACGCCGATGTCTTCGGCGGTACGGTCGGGATGGCAGCTGTTCGCGCCGGGGAGCAGCGCGTCGAGGAAGGCCCGGGTGTGATCGGGACGCGGGGTGGGCGTGCGGGTGGGGACGGCCGTTTGGGTGGGGGCCGCCGTCGGGGAGGGGGACGCGGCAGGCGTCGCCGGGCTGGGGCTGGGAGTCGGGACGGGCGTCGGGCTGGGAGCGCAGGCAAAGGTCGAGAAGGCCAGTCCCAGGATGACGGTCAAAGTCAGGAGGCGGGAGGTCGTTTTCATGGGCGGGCGCTATTTTAATTCAATTTTTCTTTTTCGGTCTTTCGGTCGGCGGAAAGCCGCCGGGACAAAAGACCTTTGCGGTTTCGCGCCGAATCAATGTAGAATTGCCAAAGGAGGCCGCCATGAGCAGAGCGCGCGCAAAACGTATTTTGGGGATGACCGTTCGACAGTGGGCGGTGTTGGGGGTTCTTTTTCTAAGCATAGTGTGTGTGCTGGCCGGCGGACTGTGGTGGCTGAACTCGATCGTGGCCTCGACCTACGCTGGGCTGAACGCGCAGATCGCCGCCGTCACCCCGCTGCCGACCGCGACGCTTACGCCCACCGCGGCGCCGACCGCGACCGCTTCTCCCACGCCGATCGCGTATGAGTCGCTCATCCCTGCTGGGTGGCTGCAGGCCGAAAGCGACGCCGCGCCCGGGATGGAGGTCTGGCTGCCGAATAGTTTTGTTGTGCCGCTCGAATCGGAAAGGGACGCGTCTTACAAGATCGTTGACCCGGCCGACGAGAGCGCGCAGTCGGTCGTGTTTCTCAGGGATACCGCCCCCAGCGCGTATTTTATTTTCACCACCTTCCAGCTTTACACGCGCCCGGTCTTCGCTTCGGGCCTCGATAAGATGATCGACGCGCAGTTCGCGGACTTGATGAAGAACGGGATTTTGCTCGAACGCCGAACTTTCGCTTTTCAGACGGAAGATTATCCCGCCCGGCGGTTGACCTTCGAGGTCAGTTTCAACGGCTCGGAAGCCGGGCTGGCAATCTATGCGATCCAGGTCGGGACCGATGTGTTCTATCTGGGCTTTACGACGCCGTTCAATGAATTGTATACACGGTTGCCCGATTTTGACCGCATCGTACAGACGTTCCGCGTGGTGAAGTGATCGAAAAGCCGCGCTTTTTAGATCCTCGAAATTTCACTTTGGGATGAGCCTTCCGAAAGTAGAACTTTCGGATTCCATAACGGGTAAGCGGCAGTCACTTTTTGGTGACCGCCGCTTTTCATTATTGTCTTTGCAGGATGATCTTCAATCCGCCGTAGTAATTTTCCCCGCTGGTCTTTGTGCAGGTGGGCGGCGTCAGGTCGGAGAGGAGAACGCCTCCGTCCGCGGCGCGCAGGCTGTACATCACGCCCGGAGACAGGATCGAGTCGGCGTAGCCGTTGCCGAGTTCGGGTTTGAAGCCGGTGAAGAAGCGCTCTTCGCCTCCTGCCCACGAAAGGATAAATTCCACGCCGGGGATCTGCCGCCGCCCGGTCGTCAGCATGGCGAAGACCTGGAGGAGTCCTTCGGGCAGCGTCTCGTCGCAGACGATTTCCTGCGAGGCGAGTTCGAACGGCGAGCCGGGTCGCGGCGTGGGAGTCCGCGTGGGACGCGCGGTGGGGGTGTATTCGGGGAAGGGCGCGGACTCGTCGGAGGGAGTTGAGGTGGCCGGCAGCGGGACGGGCGTCTCGTCGCGCGGCGGGACGGGCGGCGCGACAGCCTCCGTCGGCGTGGACGAAGGGACGACGGCGCCGATTCCCTGCAGGGCGGAGGCGAGTTGCGCGAGCTGGTAGGATTGCAGGGCGTCGCCGCTGGATAGCGCGCGCTGTGCCTGCCCCGAAAGCGCCTGATAGGAATCCGGGTCGTCCAGCAGCGCGAGACGCGCTTCCGCGCGCGGCAGGTCGTTGTTCGCGACGTAGGCCGCGGCGATGACGGCGCGGTAGCGGTCTTTGAAGTCGGCGCGCAGGGCGGAGGGGGACGCGTCCGCGACTTTGACGGGGGCGAAGATCCACGCGTAGGCCAGCCCCAGCGCGAGGCCGACGAGGAGGGCGAGGACGGCTTCCCACGGGAAACGTCTCATGGCGAAGACGCTCCGCCGGAGGGCTGCCAGCCGCGCAGGTCCTCGACGAGCGCCCGGAGCGCGGACATCTCCGATGGCGAGTAGCCGGCCGAAGGTCCGAATTGAAGCGCCTGCGAGGCGATCCCGGCGGGCGGGTCGCTTCCGAAGATCGCCAGTCGACGCGCCGCCAGGTCGAGGTCGCGTTCCGATTGATAAGCCTCGGCCACCATCAAAATGTAGTCGGCGCGGAAGTCGGCGCGCAGGGTTTCGGGAGGCAGGTCCACCACTTCCACCGGGCTGACGATCCAGCCGTAGAACAGTCCGAGTCCCGCGCCCGCGGCGAGCGCGAGCAACGCCCAAAGCCATCGTTTCATGCTTGTATTTTGCCACAGGTGGGGGGAAATGAAAATGCCCGGACAGGCAACCGGCGGCGCCCGAAGACGCCTCCTTACCGCTGCTGCCTCTCGGCCCTGGCGGGGTTCGAAGGGCTTCGCCGCGCCGGGCCTGCCCGGACGACGCAAGGATACCATGAAAAAGATGGAGGCGCTCCGAATGATGAGAATTTGGAATCCCGAAGTTCTACCTCGGGAAAGCCGCAAGTAGAACTTGTGGAATCCTTTTTACTCATATCGGCGTCGAAAGGCTCATGTCGGCTGCGCGTGCGCGAATCTGCGGACGCGCGGCCTGCCTCCCATTTTTCCCATTTGCGTTTACAATCGGCGCACATTTGATTTGGAACTGATGGACCGCGAAACCCCATCCCTGCGCTCCTCCCCATTTTCTGCGAAGATGGAGAGGATCGGGGAGGAGTCTGGCGCTCCCTGAGTTCCCGGGAGGTTCCCTTGACTCGTCAATCCAATCGCGGGTCGGAATTTGACTCGGTAAAGGCGCTGGTCGAGCGGCTCGGCCTGCCGGTTAAAAATCTAGCGCTGTACGCCCGCGCGCTCACGCACCGTTCCTTCGTCAACGAATACGCCGCCGTGGAAGACAACGAGCGTCTCGAATTTCTCGGCGACGCCGTGCTGGACTTCGTAGTCGGCGCGTGGGTCTATCATCATTTCCCGGAGATGGCGGAGGGCGAGCTGACCAAACTTCGTTCCGCGTTGGTGCGGACGGATTCCCTCGCCGCGTTCGCCCGCCGCCTGAACTTTGGGCCGGCTCTCCGTCTCGGACGCGGCGAACTGGCTTCGGGCGGCCGCGACCGCGACAACCTGCTGTGCGGCGCGTTCGAAGCCTTCGTCGGCGCGCTGTACCTCGACACCGATATCCAGTCTGTGACGCGGTTCGTCGAGCCGCTGCTGGAATCCACGCAGGAGCGGATCCTGTCCCAGCCCGACCTCGCCGACGCGAAGTCCCGCCTGCAGGAATGGACGCAGGGACAGAAACTCGGCGCGCCCGCCTACGCGCTGGTGGACAAGGCCGGTCCCGAACACGCGCGCACCTTCGAGATCGAAGTCCGCTTGAACGGCGAGTCGCTCGGCCGCGGACGCGGTTCCAGCAAAGCCAGCGCCGAACAGGAAGCCGCGAAAGCCGCGCTGGAAAAACTGGGAATCAAATAGCGGTCGTCGAAAGCCGCCCGCGAAACGTCAATCCAAAATCGTAAAGCGTAGATCGAAAACCCCACATGCCTCTTCGTCTTAAATCTCTCGAACTGCACGGATACAAGACTTTCGCCTCTCGCATGGAATTCCAATTCGGCGAGGGGATCACCGCCATTGTCGGGCCGAACGGCTCGGGCAAGTCGAACATCGCCGACTCGCTCCGCTGGACTCTCGGCGAGCAATCCTACGGCCTCTTGCGCGGCAAGAAGACCGAGGACATGATCTTCGCCGGGTCGGAGAGCCGCCCCAAAGCGGGGATGGCCTCCGCCACCATCACATTCGACAATTCCGACGGCTGGCTGCCGGTGGACTTCTCCGAAGTCGCCCTGACGCGCCGCGCCTACCGCGACGGTCACAACGAATACCTGCTCAACGGACAACAGGTGCGCCTGCGCGACATCAACGAACTGCTGGCGGCTTCGGGATTGAGCGAGCGGACGTATACCATCCTCGGCCAGGGACTCGTGGACGCCTCCCTCGCGCTCAAAGCGGACGAACGCCGCCGCCTCTTCGAGGAGGCCGCGGGCATCGGTCTCTATCGCACGCGCCGCGACGAGGCATTGAAACGCCTCGAGACGACCCAGCGCAACCTGGAACGCGTGCTGGACATCCTCGCCGAATTGGAGCCGCGTCTCCGCTCGCTGGAGCGCCAGGCCAAGCGCGCCAACGAGTTCACGCGCGCCCAGGCCGACTTGAAAGTCCTCCTGCTCGATTGGTACGGCTACCACTGGCATCACGCGCAGGACGAGTTGAACGCCGTCCACGACACCCTGCGCGTGGAGGAAGTCCGCGCCCGCGAGTCGCGGGAAGCGCACGCCCGCGTCCAGGCGGAATTTGGCGGGTTCCGCGAGCGCCTGTCGGGACTGCGCGCCCAACTCAACGCCTGGCATCGCGAAGCCGCAGACCTGCACAGTAAAAAGGAAATCGTCAGCCGCGAACTGGCTGTGTTGGAGGAACGCCGACGCGCGCTGGCGGCGAGTCAGCAGTCCCTGCTGAGCGAGCAGGAACGCGCCGCGGGCGAGGAAACTCTCGCGCAGGAGCGCATCTTCGAGATCGAGCAGGAAGTCGTCCGCCAGCAGGGCGAACACGAGGAAGCCAAACTGCAATTGAGCGCGGCCCAGTCCGCGCTGCAAAACCGCCAGGAGGAACGCGCCGCCGCCGAGCGGAGACTGAACGAGGCGCGGGCGCAGATCGCGGCGCTGCAATCCCAGCGCGCCGAAACGCAGGCGCGTCTCGACGAATTGAAGACGCGCATCGAAGCGCAGAATCTAAAATTGGAAGCGGCGCGCGGCACGATCCAATCCACAGAGTCCGCGCTCAAAAACGCGGAAGCGCAGCTGCGCGAGTCGCGTCTGGCGCGCGAGCGCGCCGAAGCGGAATTGACCGAGGCGGAACAGAAGGCGGAAGGCGAAAAACGCGGGGCGGAAAACGCGGCCGCCGAACTGCGCGAGCAGACGCAGAAGCGCGACGCCCGCGCCGCTGAACACGCCAAACTACAGGCGCAGCTCGAAGTCCTCGAGCAGGCCGAAGCCTCGCTCACCGGTTACGCCGAAGGGACGCGCCTGCTCCTCGACGCGGCGCGCCAATCCCGCCTCTCGACGCGCGGCGCGTTGAGCGCGGCGCTGGACGTCCCCGCGGAACTCGAAACCGCCATCGCCGCCGCGCTCGGCGATTCGCTCGACGCCATCCTCGTCTCCGGCGCGTCCGTCGAAGACGCGCTCGAGCTGCTGGAGCGGGGCGAGGGCCGCGCGGCGCTCTTCCCGCTCGACGACGGGAGACCGGGTCTCGCCGAGAATCCCGCGCTCTCGACAACGAACGACCCCGATTGCCTCGGCGTGGCCGCGTCGCTGCTGCGCGTCCCCGACGACCTGCGGATCGCCGCGCAGTTACTGTTGGGGAACACGCTCGTGGTGAAAAACCGTTCCGCCGCGCGGCGACTGGCCGCGGGACTCCCCGCGCACGCGCGCGCGGTGACGCTCTCGGGCGAGGTCTTCCGCGCCGACGGACTCATCCTGGCCGGCAAGACGCCTCGCTCCGGGACCCTCAGCCGGCCGCGCCAACGCCGCGAGACTCAGACCTCCCTGGCCTCTGTCGCGGAGACGTTGTCCGCGCTGGAGGCCGCGTTGACGCGGCTGAGCGCGCAGGTCGAGTCGGCGCGCGGGGAGCAGGCGCAGGCCGAGGCGGAGGTCCGCGCGGCGCGGACGCGGCTGGAGGCGGCGCGCGCGGCCGAGCAAAAGTCCGCGCTCGAGGCGGAGTCGGCGCGGAGGCAGTTCGAGTTCGCGCAGGGTCAGGTGGCGGGGTTGACGGAAGAGATCGCGGCGGCGGAATCGGATCGGGAACGCGCGGCCGGTTCGAGGTCGGAGATGGAGGCGAACGCGGCCGCGGCGCAGGAGTCGGTTCGCGAGTTCGCGTCCGAGTTGGCCGCGCTGTCGCTGGATGAAGTCCAGGAGCAGGTCACGTATTGGACGGCGCGGGTCGCCGTCTCAAAGGGCGCTCTGGCGGAGGCGTTGAACCGCCGCAGCGAGCGGACGGGCGCGGCGGAGCGTTTGGGCGGGCAGAAGTCGGAGGTGGCGAATCGGCTGGAGGAGGCCGCGCGCGCCGTCGTCGGGTTGGATGCGGAGAAGGAGTCGCTGCGGGCGCGGGAATCCGAGTTGGCGGTCCAGATCGAGGCGTTGAACGCGCAGGTCGATCCCGCGGAGAAGGATTTGGAAAGCGCCGAGCAGCAGGAGAAGGCATATCAATTGCAGGAGGGCGAGGCGCAGCGGGCGATGACGAACGCCGAGCGGTCGCTGGGGCAGGTGCAGTTGGAATTGACGCGGCGGCAGGAGGCGCTGGTTTCGCTGAGGCAGCGCGTCGAGGACGACTTTGGGCTGGTGCAGTTCGATTACCGCGAGAATGTGTCGGGGCCGGTGCCGCTTCCGCTGGAGGGGATGGTGGAGCAGCTGCCCGTGGTCACGTCGCTGCCGCTGGAGTTGGAGGAGCAGATGACGCGGGCGCGCCAGCAGTTGCGGCGGATGGGCGCGGTGAATCCCGAGGCCGCGCAGGAGTACGAGGCGGAGTCGCAGCGTTACGGGTTTATGAAGGCGCAGGTGGAGGATTTGCGCAACGCGGAGGCGGACATCCGCCAGGTGATCGCCGAGCTGGACGACCTGACCCAGAGGGCGTTCCACAAGACGTTCGAGGAAGTGGCGAGCGAGTTCCGCAATATTTTTGTCAAGTTGTTCGGCGGCGGTTCGGCGCGGTTGACGCTGACCGATCCGGATAACCTGGTCGAGACGGGCATTGAGATCGAGGCGAAATTGCCCGGCCGCCGCGAGCAGGGACTGGGGCTTTTATCCGGCGGCGAGCGAAGCCTGACGGCGATCGCGCTGGTGTTCGCGCTGTTGAAGGTCTCGCCGACGCCGGTCTGCGTAATGGACGAGGTGGACGCCATGCTCGACGAGGCCAACGTGGGGCGCTTCCGCGACCTGCTGCGCGAGTTGAGCCGCGATACGCAGTTCGTGGTCATCACGCATAACCGTAATACGGTGCAAGCCGCGGATGTTATTTACGGCGTGACGATGGGACGCGATTCGGCCAGTCAAGTGATCAGTTTGAAATTGGACGAGATCACGGAGGAGATGATGGGGAGGAGCAGGGGGTAGGGGGATGGGATTAAAAACTGGAAGGCTGCGCGACGTGCAACCTTCCAGTTTTCGAGCGATTCACGGTTAATAAACCAGCGTCTTCTTGTCGGCGCTGACGCGCTTGCGGAACATGTAGTAGGTCCAGCCCTGGTAGGCCAGCACGATGGGGACGAAGATCAGGGCGACGACGGACATGACCGTCAGCGTGTATTGCGAGGAGGAGGCGTTGTAGATGGTCAGCGACCAGTCGGGGTTGAGACTGGAGACCATGACGCGCGGGAACATGAGCGTGAAGAACGTGACCTGCGTCAACACGATGTGGAGCGCGGTCATGACGAACGCCCAGCCTTCCATCCTGCGGTTGATGAAGTAGATGGTGACCAGCAGCGCGACGAACGAGGCGATGGGCGTGATGCCCGGGTCTATGCCGAGTTTGGAGCGGATGTCGGTGTAGATGTAGGTGGCGGCCAGCAGGAGCGTGGCGACGACCACGGCGGCGATATACAGTTTTTTGGAAAACGCGATGGCGCGTTCGCGTAGTTCGCCTTCCAGTTTCAAACCGAGGAAGTTGGCGCCGTGCAGGAGGAAGACGACGACGGTGGTCAATCCGCCGAGCAAGCCGTAGGGATTCAGCAGAGTGAAGAGGTTGCCCGTGTACATCATGTTTTCGTCAATCGGGACGCCGCGCGCCAGGTTCGCGAACGCCGCGCCGAGCAGGAGCGAAGCCATGAACGAGCCGACCGCGATCATCCAGTCGAAGCGGCTGCGCCAGGCGGGATTGGAGTCTTTGGAGCGGTACTCGAAGGAGATGCCGCGCAGGATCAGCCCGACCAGCAGGAGGAATAGCGCCAGGTAGAAGCCGCTGAACATGGTGGCGTACCAGTGCGGGAACGCGGCGAAGGTCGCGCCGCCGGCGGTGAGCATCCAGACCTCGTTGCCGTCCCAGGTGGGGCCGATGGCGTTGATGACGGCGCGGCGTTCCTCGTCCTTTTTGCCGAGGAAGGGCAGGAGCATGCCCACGCCGAAGTCGAAGCCTTCGAGGAAGAAGAAGCCGATCCACAGGATGGCGATCAGGATGAACCACAGGGTTTGGAGAAATTCGTAGGACATGTTGGGCCTCCGGTTAGTCTTCCGCGCCGACGAGGGCGGGAGCGGCGTCAACAGATTCGTGCATGGCGGCGTCGGGGTCCGCCGCGGCGTATTTGAACATGAGTTTGACCATGGCGACGGCCAGCGCGCTGTAGACGGCGGTGTAGCCGATGAGCGAAATCCACAGGTCGAGGACGGTCAGGTTCGGGGAGACGGCGTCTTCCACTTTGAGCAGGCCGTAGACGATCCAGGGTTGGCGTCCCATCTCGGTCAGGATCCAGCCGCTGGCGTTGGCGAGATACGGAAGGGCCAGCGCGCCGAACGGGACGAGTTTCAGCCATTTGGCGTTTTCATAATCCTTTTTGCGGGTCGCCCAGAGGAACCAGGCCGAAGCGCCCATCATAATGAGGCCGAAGGTCATCATAATTCGGAACGTCCAGTAGGTGACGACCATCAGCGGGATGTAGTCGCCGGGGCCGTATTGCTGTTCGTATTGCGCCTGCAATTCGTCCACGCCCTTGACTTCGCAGGAGAAGTCGTTGCAGGCCAGGAAACTCATCAGGTACGGGATGCGGAGCGACCAGACTTCCTGTTTGCCGCTCAAGTCGCCGATGGTGAGCAGGGAGAAGGAGGCGGGCTGCTCGGTCTCCCAAATGGCTTCGAGCGCGGCCAGTTTCATCGGCTGGACTTCCTTCATGTACTGTCCCATGGTGTGACCGCCGAGGAAAACCATTGTGCTGGCGATCAAGCCGACCAGCGCGCCGATATGGAAGGAGCGTTTGAAGAACTCGACGTTCTGCTTGCGGACGAGACGCCAGGCGCTCACTGCCAGGATCAGGAAGGCGGCCATCGCGAGACCGTCCGCGAGGGTGTGCCAGATGAAGATCCACGCCTTGGGGTTGACGACCAAAGCCAGGAAGTTCACCATCTCAAGGCGCCCGTTGGCGCTGTTGTAGACGAAGGCCTCCGCCGGCGGGGCTTGCATGAATCCGTTCGCAAGCAGGATCCAGATGGCGGACAGGTTCGAACCGATGGCGACCAGCCAGATCGAGGCGAGATGCACTTTTTCGGGGACGCGTCCCTCGCCGAAGATCCAGATTCCCAGGAAGGTGGATTCCATGAAGAAGGCCAGCAGGGCCTCGATCGCCAGCGGCGCGCCGAAGATGTCGCCCACGAAGCGGGAATACTCCGACCAGTTCATGCCGAACTGGAATTCCTGCACGATGCCCGTCACCACGCCGATGGCGAAATTGATCAGGAATAGTTTGCCCCAGAATTTCGTCATCTTTCGCCAGGACTCGTCCCGCGTCTGATAGTAGTGGGTTTGGAAATATGCCACGAACCAGCCCAGTCCCAGCGTGAGCGGGACGAAGAGCCAGTGGTAGATGGTGGTCAGCGCAAACTGCCATCGGGAAAGGATTGTCGGATCCATGGATTCTCCTTGTTGAAAAAATAACGCGCCGGAGACGCGTGGATTTATGACGGAATGGAAATTGTCGGCGGCGCGCCGGCCGCCTCCTGAGCGAGACTTTCGAACGTGACGGACTCCATCTCGCGCAGCATCGCCGCCTGGACGCGTCCCCACTTCGACCGCACCGGGCACTCGGCTCGGAACGGGCAGTCGGTCTCTCCCTTCGGCTGCAAACACTCCGAGAGCAGGATCGGCCCTTCGAACGCCTCGACAACGTCCTTCAAGGTGATTTCCGCCGCGGGGCGGGGGAGCTCGAGTCCGCCGCCGCGCCCGGCGAAAGTCCGCGCCAGGCCGTTGGCGGCCAACTGCGCCACGATGCGCGGCATCAACGCTTTGGGGATCAACATCTCGCGCTGGATGTGTCCCGAAGCCAGACGCGTGCCGGGCGGACGTTTGGCGAGCGCCAAAATAACTCGTGCGGCATAATCGGTTTGACGGTTGATCTGGAGCATAGTTGTCTTTCGATCTCTTGCGGATCGCGCTGGCGAGATGCCTTTACCATTACTTTAAAAGTTAACGATTACTATTATTGTAATAATTGCAATGCGAAAAATAATGTGTCAAATGTCATATTAAAATTACGCAAATGTCAGGGATAATCGCGGAAATGGGATTCTGGCGAGGAGTAGTTGCAAAGTCCAGCCGCGAATTTTCCCCTTCCGTTTCGCGAGCCAGCCGCCGGGAGAATCGTCCGCCCTTTGCTCAAAGCCAGCAGAGAATCGCAATATAATTGCCCACGCGCCCTCATCCCGACTCTCTCCCGAGGTTCGCCCTCGGAGAGCGTTTTAAAATCCCATTTCGGACACGGATGGCGCGGAATTCACGGAAAAACTCAAAGAGAAAATCCGTGCGATCGTGCTTCCGTGAAATGTTCGTGGACGATCTCTCGGCGCAAAAGTCTCTTCAAGACGGGGAGATCGTCCGCGTGGCAGAATTTTGTGATATAAAGCAACCAATGGCAGACAATAACGAAATCCTTTTTGAAGTTGATACGCCGCTTGGGTTTCGCGTCCGCGTGACGTTTGAGTATTGGAATGTGATTGTCGCCATCAAGCATCCCGTCATGCGCGGACGCGAAGCAGACGTTTAAGATGTTTTGCGAAATCCTGACGAAATTCGTTTGAGCAAATGGGACCCAGGCGTTTATCTTTTCTATAAACCCGAACGCATCGGCAGGTGGGTTTGCGCGGTGACAAAACGGCTCGACGGCGAAGGATTTTTGATCACCGCGTATCCAACCGACGCAGTGAAAGAAGGAGAGCGAATATGGCGCAGGTAAAGGTTTACTACGATCAGCAAGGCAATACGCTTACCGTCTGGTTTGGCAACCCCCAGGATGAATTTGTCGCCGAAGAGACTGGAGACGAGGTCATCCTGATGAAAGACAAGAATGGGAATGTAATTGGCTTCGAAAAACTGAATTACATCCTGCCTGCATCCACGCGGTTGAATGTCGCATTTGAAACGGTCGCCGCATAAATTTCAATACGAAATGGGAAAAGACTTCCGAGGTTGCTGAGACTTCGGAAGTCTTGTTTTTGGGCTGGAGGAGGCCGTCCGCGAATGAAGCCGCGAATTCGCGAATGGACGGCGCGCAATTCGTGCATTCGTGAAATATTCGCGGACGGTCTCTCGGCGCGGAAGTCACTCCTCAAAGCCAGCAGCGAATCGCAATATAATTGCCCACGCGCCCTCATCCTAACCCCCTCCCGAAGGGAGAGGGGACTCTCTTCCCCAAAGGGGGGAAGGGTTGGGACGAGGGAAAGTATCTGTCCTGGAGAAAACATGCCCCACACTCAAAACCGCGCTGTGATGAACTGGTTATTCTTCTTTGCATTCGTCGTCGCCTTCCTGGTCGTCTTCGGAGGGATCGTCCGCCTCACCCGCTCAGGTCTCTCCATCGTGGAATGGAATCCCGTCAGCGGGGTCGTCCCTCCCATCGGCGAGAAGGCCTGGGCCGAGGAGTTCGCCAAATATCAGCAGACGCCCGAATACCAGCACATCAACTCGTGGATGACGCTGGACGATTATCGCTTCATTTTCTGGCTCGAATGGATTCACCGCTTCGTCGCCCGGCTGGCCGGGCTGACCTACGCCATCCCCGTCTTTTATTTCCTCTTCAGCAAAGCCATCCCGTGGCGGGAGTTTGGCGTCTATTTCCTGATGGGGGCGCTCTTCATCGGACAGGCTTTCATGGGATGGTACATGGTCGCCAGCGGACTGGTGGACCGTCCCGCCGTGGACCATTTCCGCCTGACGATTCACCTGCTCTTTGCCTTGACCTTGCTCGGACTCGCCCTGTGGACGGCCTTCGGCCACCGCTACGGATTCCCCGCTTCCGCCGCGTCGGCGAAGTGGTCTCCGCTCTCGAAACTGGCCCTGGCCTCCTTCGTCGTCCTGCTGATTCAAATCTCCTACGGCGGTCTCGTCGCGGGACTGAAGGCGGGACACGTCTCGAACACCTGGCCGCTTATGCTGGGACAGTGGATTCCCAAGGGCATCTTCGGCGCGGACGGATTCAACTGGCCGAATCTCTTCGAAGTCCCGCAGACGGTGGTCTACATCCATCGCTGGTTCGCCTTCCTGGGACTGATCCTCGTGCCGCTGGCGTACTGGCAGGCGAAGAAGCGAAACTATCCCCCCGAAATTCAGCGCGGACTGGTCTGGCTGACTGTCGCGGTCACGACGCAGATCACGCTTGGCGTCCTCATCGTGCTGACCAACGTCAACGTCCCCATCGCATCCATCCATCAGGCGGGCGCGGTGACGTTATTCTGGCTGGCGATATTTTTTCTCCACAGGCTGCGCGCGCTGGATCGCTCCCGCAGTTAACGCGAAGACTTCCAAAGCCGCGAGACTTTGGAAGTCTTTTTTATTCGCGACGGCGTCCATGTCACGGACTGACGACGATTTGGATGTAGACTGTGTCGCCGAATAATTCTCCCTCTGGATTCACCGCCTGCCACTCGCTTTTGTACGTCCCCTCGGCGGAGGGCGCGACGAAGACGATTCTCAACGTGACCTGCGCGCCCGCCCGCGCGGGGTAAAGCGGAATCTCCGCGGGCGCGCCGAGCGTCTCGCCGTTGATGTTGCGGAGTTTGTAGCGCGCGTCCCAATCGCAGCCGCCGCTGTTTTTCACCAGCCATTGCTTGTCTATGGATTGACCCGGCGAGACGGCGGTGTCGTCTTCGTAGGTTGGATCGGAGAGCCAGGTCAACCCGTCCGCGCAGGGAGGGATGGGGGATGGTTCAAGCGTCGGCGTGGGGGGGAGGGTAGGGAGAGGGACCGGGGTGGCCGTGTCCGCCTGGAGGGTGGGAGGAGGCGGGGTCGGGGAGGCGAGTCCGCTGGGAGGGCGGAAGAGGGTCGGGGAGACGGTCGGCGCGCAGGAGGAGGAAGTCCACAAGAGAATCAAAACGAACGCGGATGCGATTCGGGGGAGGAGTCGGTCCGCGTTCATTTTTGCTTGAGAATTCGGAAGTTTTGCGTCCTGAAGTAGAACTTCAGGATTCCTGTTTCCGAGTTTATGCTTCTTCGTCGCCCAGGCCGCCGTCGGAATCGTCGCCGCCCATGTCGATGGGCAGGGAGAGTTCGCCGCCGAGGGCTTTGGCGCGGATGACGTTTTCGATTTCTGCGGCGAGGTCGGGGTTGGCGCGCAGGTAGTCTTTGGCGTTTTCGCGTCCCTGCCCGATGCGGACGTCGCCGTAGGAGAAGAAGGCGCCGCGTTTTTGGACGATCTCGAGCTGGGTGGCGAGGTCGAGCAGGTCGCCGACTTTGGAGATGCCTTCGTTGAACATGATGTCGAACTCGGCGGTGCGGAAGGGCGGCGCGACTTTGTTTTTGACGACGCGCACGCGGGTGCGGTTGCCGATGACTTCGTCGCCCACTTTGATGGATTGGATGCGGCGCACGTCGAGGCGCACGGAGGCGTAGAATTTGAGGGCGTTTCCGCCGGTGGTGGTTTCGGGGTTGCCGAACATTACGCCGATCTTCTGGCGCAGTTGGTTGGTGAAGATGACGGTGGTCTTGGTCTGATTGATGGCGCCGCTGAGTTTGCGCAGCGCCTGCGACATGAGTCGGGCTTGCACGCCCATGGTGGCGTCGCCCATGTCGCCTTCGATCTCGGAGCGGGGGACGAGCGCGGCGACGGAGTCCACCACCACCAGGTCCACGCCGCCAGAGCGGACGAGGGTTTCCACGATTTCGAGGGCCTGTTCGCCGGTGTCGGGTTGGGAGACGAGCAGGTCGTTGATGTCCACGCCGCATTTGGCCGCGTAGGTGGGGTCGAGGGCGTGTTCCATGTCTATGTACGCGGCGGTTCCGCCCATCTTTTGGGCCTCGGCCACGATGTGTTGACAGAGGGTGGTCTTGCCCGATGCCTCGGGTCCGTAGATTTCGGTGATGCGTCCGCGCGGCACGCCGCCGACGCCGAGGGCGATGTCGAGCGAGAGCGAGCCGGTCGGGACGGTTTCAGTCTGCATGGTGTGAGCCTCGCCGAGGCGCATGATGGAACCGTCGCCGTAGCGTTTGATGATGTCGCCGACGGCTTTGTCCAGCACGGCCTTCTTGCCTTCGTCCATTACTGGGCCAGTGGGGACTTTCTCTTTTGGGGTGGATCGTTTTGCCATGGTTCTTCTCCGGGGTTAAAGTTCCAGCAACGTTTGTGTCGAGTGGTTGGGAGTATAGCACAGATGTTCGGGTAGTCAAGGTCTCCTGGTCGCGGTCGGCGTCGGCGTCATCGGGACGAAGTTCAGCGCGGGCGTGGGCGGCGGGACGGTCTCGAGGTAGCCGTACATTTTGTAGGCGAAGTACGTCACCTGCCCGGGCAGGATCTCCACCCAGAATCGGTGGTCGCGGCCGTCGTAGATGAAACTGACGCGGTACAGCCCGGCCGGCAGGTCGCTGAGCGCCATATTCTCCTGGTAATAGGGGTCGGGATGGATGGCCTCATTGATGTACGTCCGCACTTCGCGCACGCGGCCGGTATCCTCCGAGATCACCCGCACCGTGAAGCCCTGGAGCGGCTGGTCGTTTAACTGGATGATATTTCCCGCCAGCACGCCCCATCCCTGCGGCGGGACGAGCCAGAGTTCGGGGTTGAGCGTGTGGTGGTACGTGTTGTGTTCCAGCCGCACTTCAAAGTGGAGATGCGGCCCGGTCGTCTTGCCGGTGTCGCCTACGCGTCCCAATTGTTCGCCGGCCTCCACGTGCTGTCCCACAGTCACGTCCACGCGCGACATATGCGCGTAGACGGTGAAGAGCGGCCTGCCCTGAAAGCCGAAGTCGTGGCGGATGGAAACCGCCAGCCCGTAGGGGTCGGTCGCGTCGTTGACGTTGCCGGTGTAAAATCCGCCGCCCGCCCAAACCACCGTCCCCGGGCCGGCCGCCACTACAGGCGAGCCAGCCTTGGCTTCGATGTCAATTCCCGTGTGGACGACGTTGGCGAAGAACACGCCGCCATAGCGGTAATCGGGCAAAGGCCAGTTGACCTCGCTGGCGGGGTTGGGACGGGTGAAATAAAAATGATCGTAGGAGGAAACCGCCCAGGGGACGGGATACAGGGGCGGACGCCAACCTGAGATGGGATCCGCGTCGGGCGAGGGGAGGACGAATCGGAGCGGGGCGGCGGTCGCGGCCTGGACCTCGGGCGGGGGCGCGGTCTCGAGGGTCGGCGCGGCCAGCGGAGTCGGTTCTGCTTTCGCTGCGGACGCCGCGCAGGAGGCGAGGAGGAGGGCGATCAGCGAGCAGGATACGACAACCAGCGGCCAGCGGCCAGCGACCGGGCGTTTTTGTGAATGAAGAGACGGATACTGTGCCTGAAACATGTCATTCTCTGACAATGCCACTACAAGACCACGAGACGACGAGATGTTCTGTCGCAATGAAGCAATCCCCAGTCTGTGAGGAGAGCGCTTCGACACCTTTGGCGTCTCGCAATAACAGTGAAAAGCGATGATTGCAACAAAGTATCCATGAACGGGGGAGCGCCTCCGAATGATGAAAATTTGGAATTCCGAAGTTCTACTTCGGGAAAGCCGCAAGTAGAACTTGCGGAATCCTTTTTGTTTATGTCAGCAACTATCCGACCACGCGACTACCCGACTACCTACGGCAACGGCGTGTTCGACGGCTCTGGCGTGGCGGTGACCGTGGGCGTGAAAGTGAATGTGGGTTGCGGCGTGGAAGTGGGCGTGAGCGTGTTGGTCGGCGTGGGCGACGGTCCGCGCGTAAATGTGGGGACGGGCGTGCGCGTGGGCGTGAGCGTGGGAGGCAGTCGCAGCGTGGGCGTGATCAGGATCTCCGGCGGATACAGTTCGAGCATGGCGGTCGGCCAATCCAGGCCATCGGTGAGGACGAATTCGGTGAAGCGCGTCCCGCCGATGTAGACGCGCCAGTTGGGCAGGGAGGGCTGGCGTTCCCAGCCGTAGGCGCGGGCGAGGGCGGTGAAGTCCACCCAATAGCCGGGCGGGATGGGCGTGTACGCGCCGCCGCGGTCGTAGGCTTGCGGGTCGAGGCTGTAGCGGGCGTTCAAGTCCCAGGGAGATTCGTTCAACGGCGCGCCCTGCGATCCGTCCTGATTTTGGGCGCGGATGTATATCCGCCAGAAGGTCTGCCGTCCGACTTCCTCGCGTACCGTGACCATCCAACCGGCGTTGACGAGGAGCGAGTTCAGCGCGAAGGCGCGGCCGGTGTAGAGCCAGTCGTTGCCCATGCCCGGGTCGAGCGGACTGGTGAGCGGCACGTAGGCGTTTTGTAAACTGGCGAGCGCGTCCCAGCCGGCTTCGTCCACGACCCGTTCGCGCAGCGCAGCGAAGGATTCGTCCACGGCGTCCTGGAGTTGCGGATAAGGCGCCTGCACTTCGGGGAGCGCGACGACGCGCCCGCGTCCGCTGGGACCTTCGGCAAGCGGGAACAGCGTGGGCGACCAGAGCGCGGCGGGCGTGACCTCCGACGCGGCGCGGTACGCAGCGGGCGGGTTGGAAAGGTCCACCGTCAGCCAGAGGAGGCCGCGCACGAGGCCAGGTAAACGCACGGGAGGCAGGAGCAGGCCGCCGTCGAGGGAGGAGGCGGAGAGGTAGTCTTCGTTGGGGCCGCGGACGACGGTCACGATTTTGTCGGCGGCGGGACTCCACGCGGCCCAGTCGGCGTCGGCGATCCAGCGCGCGGCGCGGTCGGGCTGGTCGGCGTCCCAAACGTACGCGCCGCTCATGTCCATGCCCTCGGCCTCCGTCACCCAGAGGAGGCGGCTGCCCGCCCAAGACGGCCTGCGTTCGACGGAGGCGGGCGTGTTGCTGATGTCGGCGTAGCGGCCCTCGTCGGGGCGGTCGAGGTCGGCGAGCCAGATTTCGGGGTTGCCGCTGCGGTCGGAGACGAAGGCGATCTGTCGTCCCTGCGTCGACCAGGCGGGAGAGACGTCGGCGGAGGGTTCGCCAGTGAGGAAGACGGGCGGGTTTTCGGGGGCGGTCAATTGGCTGGCGGCGATCTCGAGGTTGCCGCCGTTGTAGGTTTCATAGGCCAGCCATTGTCCGTCGGGCGACCAGGTGGGCGAGGAATCGTATTCGGGCGTGTTGGTGACCTGGGTCACTTCGCCGCTGGCGAGGACGAGGGTGTAGATGTCCCAATATCCCGAACGGTTGGAGGCGAAGGCGATCCGTTGCCCGTCGGGGCTGAGGGAGGGGGCGACGTCGCTCCAGTTCCCGTCGGTGAGGCGGAGGAGGGGGCGTCCGTTGAGCGAGTAAAGGAAGAAGTGGGCGTAGCCGTTCTCTTCCATCGAGAGGAGGAAGGCTTCGTGATTCTCGAAGACGACGGGCGGCGCTTCGGTTGGATGGATGGGAGCGGCTTGCGGCGCGGGGGAGGCAGGCGCGCAGGAGGCGAGGAAGAGGGTCAGAAGGCAGAAGGCAGAAAGCAGAAGGCGGGAGGCGGGAGGCAGAAGGCGGAAGGCGGGAGGCAGAAGGCGGGAGGCGGGAGGCAGAAGGCAGAAGGCAGAAAGCAGAAGGCGGGAGGCGGAGGGCAGGAGGCGGAAGGAGAATAGGCCGCGTTCATCCGCGTTCGTGCGCGTCCAAATTTTCCTGATCTGGGAGGGTAAGTTCATTCCGCTTTGGGGATCTCAAACTCGAAACTGACCGGTTCGGCCGCGGGGCCGTCGGGGTAGTACAAACGCGCCTCGAGACGGTATCCGCCTGCCGGGTCGGCTTTGCCGCGGATGTGGAGGGTGAATTCCAGTTTCCAGGTCATCGGCTCCACGAAGCTGGTCGCGGCGACCTCGCTGCCGTCCGCGTCGAGGAGGGTCACGTCAACGTAGGGGCGCGTCTGAAAGGGGACGATCTCCATGTTCACGCGGACGCGCGTCCGGTCGGGATAGGGTTCGGCGCGCAGGTCTATGACGCGCGTCTCTTCGGGCGCGGCGCGGGGGGCGAGGTCTTCGGGAAAGAACAAGTCCATTGCGCGTCCTCACTCGTCGAAAAGGAAGGTGGCCTCCGCGTAATGGCGGATGCCCTTGTTTTTGACGCGGTCCTGGATCCACTGCTGGAGGTAGGCCTCCTTGTATTCGATGGGTTTTCCGCTGGAGAGTTCGTGAAGCGGATAGTTGAGGTGCAGGGCGCGCGGCGAGGCGGTGAAGCGCGTGATGCCGGTGGGCAGGACGATGTTCTGTCCCGCGAGTTTGAGGACGGTCTTGATCTTGAAACTGGGGAATACGACCAGCGCCGTCAGGTTTGGATAAATGTTCCTGAACGAATCCACCAAAGTCTGGCTGGTGCGGTCCAGGGAGGCGCGGGTCTTGTAAACGTCCACGATCTTGTGGAGAGTCTCAATATGCTGCGGCAGCGGGCTGGGCGTCTCTTGCAGGATGAGCAGGGTTCCATCGGGCAGGCGGACCTGCACCGGCTTATACTTGGGCGCGTCCAGCGACTTGCGGGTGTCCACTTTTACCACGGTCAGTTCTTTGATCTTGCGGATTTCGGCCGTCAGGGTTTTGTAATTCATGCCCCAGACCACATGGTTCCAGGTCTGCAATTTCACGTGCGAATCGTTCGGTCTCATTACCTGCGTCACAATATGCGGGAATTCCATCTTTTTTAATGACGTGACGCGGTTGGCCCCGTCCAGCACCATGTGGCGTCCGCTTCCGTCATCGAGTGGCATGACGATGGGCGGGTTGCGTAAAATTCCCTGGGCGCGCAGTTTCGCCACCAGGGGGAGAGTCCGTTGGATGTCGTGATCTTCGTGCAGGATCAGTTTGTCGAGGGGCAGGATTTGGAGAGTGGGGAGGTTGGTCAACATAAGCGTGCCTCTGAACATACCATGAGATGCAAAATTCGTAAATTGGAAAAATGGGAGGGCGGCGCTACAATATTGCCGACCTTTGGAGGATACCATGAAACGAGCCGTCAGCATCAGCCTGGGAAGTTCCAAACGCAACAAGAAAGCGACGATCAAATTCAAGGACGAGGAGATCCTCGTCGAACGCATCGGCACGGACGGGGACGTCGCCAAAGCGCGTCAAATGTACCTCGAACTGGACGGCAAAGTGGACGCGTTCGGCGTCGGCGGCGTGGACCTCTACCTGCGCCTCGACGACCGCGAGTACCCGCTGCGAGCCGCCCTCAAAATGGTCTCTGGCGTGACGATGACTCCACTCTGCGACGGGCGCGGCCTCAAGCACACCCTCGAGCGACGCGTGTTCGACCTCGCGCGTCCCGAGCTGGGAGACGTCCGCTTCGAGCAGGGATTCGTCCCCGTGGCGGTGGACCGTCTCGGCCTCGCGCAGGCCGCGGCCGACGTCTCGGAGAGAATCGTCTTCGGCGATTTGATGGTCGCGCTGGGCGTCCCGATTCCCATCCGCGGAATCCCCGCCTTCAAGCGCGTGGCGCGGGTCATGCTTCCCTTTGTCAGTTACTTCCCCATGTCCATGATTTTTTACGGGAGCGACGGCTCCGAGCATGAGCCGAAGTACGTCAAATACTTCGAAGGCTCCGACCTGATCGCGGGGGATTTCCTGTTCATGCGCAAGTACATGCCCGCGCGCCTGGATGGGAAGACGGTGGTCACGAACACGACGACGGAGGAGAATATCGAATTGCTGAAGTCGCGCGGCGTGAAGACGGTCATCACCACGACGCCGCGCTACGAGGGAAGGTCGTTTGGAACGAATATGATGGAAGCCGCCCTGACGGCCTATGCCGGGAAGGGGAGGAGGCTGACGGATGAGGAGTTGAACGGGCTGATCGAGGAGGTGGGGCTGAGGCCGGGGGTGGCGAGGATGTGAAGACAAGGACGGCCCGTAATGGACCGTCCTTGTTTGTTGTTCATGGAAACCTCCTGCGTGACATGGTTTTGGGCTGTTTATGGCTCGCCGGGCCTGATGAGCGTCGTCTCCTTCGACTTTGAATAGAGTTTTTGCCTTTTTGCTTATGCTTTCGAGGCAGGATGGTCTGTGTTGGATACCGTGTCCCTGACTCGTTGGGCTCAATCACCAGCAAGCGGCAGGTTGTTGTATTCGGCTTTGCTTACCTGGTCCGCTTTTGGGAGTCTGCTCATGCGAGCGGCAAGGGTCCTTTCATCCTGTTCCCGATTCCGCGCGGCGGTGATCTTCTGGCGCCGATATTCTGGATTTGACCAGGGATCATAGGCCTCCCGTTCAGGCAGGTTGGGGATCCACTTTGTTACTGGAGGAGTGGCAGCCATAGTTTGCTCCTTTCGAGAATTGGTTTGAATATATATCCAAGCTCTTGCGCCAAGCCAGATCATCGCGCCTGCAAAGAGTATGAGAGCGAGAGCGCTTGTGAGGATTGTGAGTGCGTTCATCCAGGTTTTGTAGGCGAGGTCGCGGTGGGCTAAATCCTGGCTGAGGGCTTGGATATCATGCTGATATTGGGCGTCCAACAGTTGTTGCTCGCGCTGAATTTGCTGGATTTCGGCCTCAGTTTGAGCGGCAGCGAGACGCTCCTGGATCTCATAAGTGGTTTGTTGGTGCGCCGTTTCGATCCGAATGCGTTCGGCCTCCGCATCGGCGATGTTGGAATTGAGCCAGGTGGCGTCTTTGAAATTTCCGCCAAGCAGGATCCCCATGGAGACGACAATGATGAAGCCGAAGAAAATCCATTTGGCGGCGGCGGCGATTGGATTTTGCATTTGTCCGTACATGGTTTCTCTCTTTCTCCGCAGGAGCGGAATTGGCATAGGATTACAATTGCATTGTATGCCTTCCTTACAAAGATGCAATTTCAAGTCTCTAAATTTTGATTAACAGTAAACTTTCCATCGCATTATTTTTATCTCACATTGATCTTACGGGTCTGTAATCGCTTCGGCTTATTAAACAACTTGCACCGACACAATGTCGGTGCAAGTCTATGTTTTTGCTGGAAGGAGTATACTTTGGTTTATCGTTCGATAGGCGCTCCTTTCGTTTGATAAAAGCGGAAATGGTGTTGGAATTTTTCGATAAACGCTCCTTTGTTGTGAGATGGTTTTGATCGTTGTCCCCATTGTAGCCAGCAAAATTATTTGTGAGCGTACATGGTTCTGGCAGATAGCCCACGTTCATCTCACAAACATCTCACAAACAGCCTGTTGACTTTTTGGGCGTTTGGTCTATACTGGTGGAAAGTAGGAACCTGTGAAGGGAGAAGTACGATGGAAAGCACTTTCTACCGAGTTACGGAACGATTTCATTGGTTTGTCATTGCTGATCGTGCTATTTGAAAGGGATAACCTATGCCTACCAATGCCCGCGCTTTAAAAGTTTTTCTTTGTCATGCAGAGGAAGATAAGCCCAAGGTACGGAGACTTTACCGCTTCTTGGTTTCAAATGGATTTGATGCATGGTTGGATGAACAAAACCTTTTACCTGGGCAGGAGTGGCGAGTAGAAATTCCCAAAGTTGTGCACGAAGCAGATGTGGTGGTGGTTTGTATATCATCTGTTTCAGCGCGTAAGGAAGGTTTTGTACAAGCTGAAATTAATTTTGCCTTGGACAAGGCTAAAGAAAAGCCAGAAGGAAAAATCTATATTATTCCTGCCAAACTCGAAGAATGTGTCATTCCAGATAAATTAAGTCATTGGCAGTGGGTGGATCTGTCTAAGAAAAATGGTTACCGAAAACTATTGGGCACATTAAATTTTTGTGCTAGAGAAATTCATGTCACTCTATCTAAAATACCAGCGCAAGGAAAGCCCGAGATTGGCCAGAAGAAAGTGGCAGAGAAACCAAAAAACGATTTCAGATCGAAGGAAGATCTAGAGAACATTCATACAAAAAGGATTTTGAAAATAGAGGGCGGAAAATCAAGCATTATCGTCGTGGGTGATGTGACCAATTCCAGTCTCATTAGTGGTAACGAAAATAGAATTAACACATCGGAAAGCATTATTAGTAGTGAAGCCAAGATGACTGTTTCAATGCGAAGTGAAAGACTTGTACCAGATCGTGTATTGAAAGAGTGGCTCAAACTTCATGGCTTGGTAGAAAATCCTTTCGGCGATTTCGATATCAAAAGTTATCCATATTACCCAAAAGGCGCCGCTTGGCCAAATCGGTGGGAAGCCTTTTTTGATCCAATTCCATCATTTGCTTTATGCCCGACTCCTGAGGATGCGCAAGCACTTTCTCATTTGTTGAGAAAAGAGTGCCTACTTTTAAATGGGGAGGTGGAAGGAAATGGGATAAATCGGCGGCATTTTCCGTTGAGGATTTCGATTCTTTTGGACTCCCAGCCACAATCACCTCTTCTTGTTTTAGCACATTGTGCATCTCGGGCATGGGTAGATTTTCTGCCGGACAATTTGCACGAGTTCTTTGAATGGTCTCAAGCAAAACAGGATACCCTGTTGGAATTACTATATTGGTCTTTTAGGTCGTCTCGCACTATTATTAACCTGCTCGAAAGCAGTGGCTTAGAAAAGAGTCCTAATAGTTCTTCACTTGTTCTTCGAATCGAAAATTTCTCAAAAGAATTATCAGTCTCATCTATTCAGAATGCTATTTTATTTTCGTGGTTAAAGCTTAGACCATTACCTTGCGAGTTCACATATTTGATTCTCCTCCTTGATGTGCTTTCTGATACTAATCGTTTATTGTGGTTTGAGCAACTTAGTATCTTAATTCCTGAATTGGCTATAGAAACAAAAGGAGTTGTCATGAAGGCAGTTTCTTCCGTAGATTTCTCGGGACAAATCCCACTCCCTGTAACTCCATTGAATTGGTCTGATACTCAATTGAAGTTATCGTTGAATTTTCAATTTGATGCAGCGATGGATAAGACCGAGCAAAAAGAAATGGGTCAAGTTGTTGACTTTCGCTCTCTTTTTGGTTCTAATCCTACCATTGGCTATTTTGAGATGGAAGAAAACACAACAGACAAATTCATTTCTGCTTCTCGCAACTCCCTCGCCCGCATGTTAACCCTCGGCAATCGCCTATTACAATACCATTGTGAGAATAGAACAAAAGATGGAGTACCTGAGAAGTATTTATATATTGAAGATTTAGAGACTATACTTAACTCAGCATGACCACTTCCCCCGACCTCTCCCGCTACTTCGGCACGTTTCGCGCTGAGACAGAAGCCGTCTGGCTGGCACAGGCGTACCTGCCGCCGCGTCTGTTCGGCCAGATGATTGAGCAGCGCTCCATTCTGGTCACAGGCGATGAAGGCTCAGGAAAGACGGCCCTCGAGCTCTATCTGAAACGTCACGCTGCCCAACAACTACCGCGCCTTCTGACCGTGTCCTGGCGCCCCGCTCTTCCCGAAGATACGCTTTCCAGCGGTCAGATAGCAGAGTTGTTCATCTCGCAGGCAATGGATTCTTTGTCTTTTGCCTTTCTGGCGCTGATTGCTCGCGAATCCGCTCTCTACCTAAATGCTCCTGCCTGGACGCGGGATTTCATGCACTGGTTCGTTCAGGCTTTTCTACGAGGTGACCGCCAATACCATCTCAGTCGTCTTGCTGATGGGAGCTCACCAGAAGGGCTGGAGATTGTCACCCGTCTATTGAACGATCCACCGCGCGAAGTTTTATCACGGGATTCTCTACCGTCTTCGATCCTTTCCCATCTTGTCAGCGCGGTTAGGGCTTTTGGACTCGAAGGGGTCTGGATTTTTATAGACGGTTTGGACACGTTATTCCGCGTTTCTCCTGAACGTTTGGAGAAATTCGTCGCCAGTTTTTTTTCCACGCTCGATCTTTTTGAAGAAGACCTTTTCACTTTCAAAGTTATTATTTCAAACGAATTGGAAGCCCGCTTGTTGAAAACTCGCGGCGTTTTGACGAGGCGTTTTAGTACATATCAACTTCGATGGAGCGAAGAAGATCTAATAAGTCTGACTGAAAAGCGTATTGCTCTCTCTACGCAACGAGACGATCTTTTTCTTTCCCGTCTATGTAAAGATTCTGAATGGCAGAATTGGCTGAAGAAATTTGCAGGACTTTCGCCGCGCGGCTGGCTGGAGTTAATCCGCCCAATTCTAGATGCCTATTTGACAAAAGGGAAACCCCTCACGCAGAGTGAATGGTCGGACGCGTATCGTCAGTTCCCGCCGCGGCTTCGCCTGGATCTCGAAGCGGAGCGCGTATTCATTGGATGGGGGGAGACTTCTGTGACGGGAATCGGTTATAAGCTCTTGCGCTATCTCTATGAGAATCGCTCTCGTCCGTGCAAAAAATCCGAACTTTATGAGCATGTTTATAAAGAATATTATAAAACAGAGGCGGCTACAAAGAAAAAAGATGATAACCGAAGTACGCGTATAGATTGGGAGGGACCGTTGGATACTGCCTTGTATCGTCTGCGTCAGACGGTGGAATGGGATCCACGCGAGGGTGCCGATCCTCTCTATATCATCAGCGAGCGCGGCAAAGGGCAAATCCGCCTTGAGAATTATGAGTGAGATGATTGTGAGATAACTGCAAGCCCATCGTAAGACAATCGACATATCAACCGCCCCTTTAAAGCTGTTTGATTCGTTCACAAAGTTTATAATCCCCTTACTATTGTTTAGACATTGCCAGTGAGAAAAGCTCAGGTTATGGACAAACTCTGGCTCGATCATTTCAACTTTCGTTTTGATCCTTTTGAGCACGGCGAGGCCTCGCGTGATCCCAACCTTAATCGCTATCTGATTGGGCACGAGGCGTTTTCCGTGGCTTGGAGCGAAACGCCTGCCATGATCTACTCTCCTCCAGGCGGCGGCAAGACGGCTTTACGCATCTACACCGCCCGCGCCTGCTGGACGGGCGGGGGAGGCTATCAGCCATTTCCCATCCATTACCATTTACCGCACTATTTCAAAAATGGAGATTTTTCCACAGTAGAAGATCATCTTGAGCAAATTGTTCATTCTGGAGCCCATGCGCTCTTTTTAGCGTTTGCATATTATCCCTTGATTTTTATCAGGTCTGCTCCATCTTTGCAAAAGCAACTAGCGCAATTTATTTTTACCTGGATCCCCAAAATTGACTTTTATCTAGATGTGTTGCGTGAAGGGAAGCCTGACGAAGTGGCGGGACAATTGGACGGTTCCTATAAATTGTATCAAACCCCCGATCCTACCTTATTAGCGCTCCTGCTTGAAATACTGGCAAAATATCATCGGGAGGACCCGCTTCCTGTCAGTTTATCCATCCAAAAAATCTTTGAACGGATGGTTCATTGGATCACCGGGGATTTAGGCTTCCGTGCCGTATATTTGCTTTTAGATGGCGTGGACGGCTTTCCCGAACTTGCCTCCTCGCCTGGATTCGCGGCGCAGTCGCTGGCCCAACTCTTTGCCAAAGCGCCCAAGTGGACCGCCTCGCATATTTTTGTCAAGGGCTTTTTGCCGCAGGAGATCCGCGCTCACCTGCGGGAGCAACTCGAAGACCGCTGGACGGCTTTCGACCAGATAGACTTGAAATGGGACGCGGCCATACTTGCGGATATGCTCCGCCGACGGACCTACGTCGCGACTGAGGGAGAATTCGCCTCGCTTAGCGCGGTTAGCGCGCTCCCTTCGAATCAGGATCTGGAACTTGAACTGGCGCGCGTCGTCAATCCGCTCCCGCGCGAAGCATTGACGTTGGTTAGGCAGGTTCTGTTCGAGTATGAGACGCGCTGGGGCAGGAATCCGACCGCCGCGAAACAAATCCGAATTGAAGATATGGAAAAAGCCCTCGCCTGGTATCGTAACGATCAGGCTCACATCACCAAAGAATTGGCCTCCATTGCCCAAGGTTAAGGCGATAGATCCCGAGGAGAGAGCCATTATGGCAGCGAAATTTATTCAATCGTCATCATATGATCCAAAGAAATTTATCGATCGTGAAGAGGAAATACAGCAAATTCTTACTCTGTTGAAACAATCGCAGCCGCGCGTGAGGGCAATCGTTATAGATGGCGATCGCGGCGTAGGGAAGACCTGGTTGTCCCTGCATTTGCAGCGTACAATTTTCAAGGAAAAAATAACAGGCATTACATCCTGGCTGTTTAGTTTATGGAGCCCTGGAGAAAATTATCGCCCGGAAGGAGAGGGGACGCAGACGAACGAGCGTTTTGTGCGTGATGGCGAACAGTTGAAACTGGATGAATTTCTTGAAATCATTATAAAAAGCTTGTCAATTGAATTACCGCCCAATCCAACTTTAGCTGAAAAAGTCGATTCGATCCGTCGTTATGTACAAAGTCATGTGGATCACCGCTTCGTACTCATCCTTGATTCGGCCTACGAAAGCGACTGGTCTTTAATTGAGCAGTTGGAGACACATTTTCTAGGCAATCTTCTTACGCTAGGTAATTTTTTTGTCATTGTTACTGGGCGAGGGCGACCTTATCCGTGGAAGGTCCCTTATTTGATCGAAGCAATTCGTTTTGGACTAGGGAAATTTACAGTGGATCAAATTAAAGAACAGTTGAAGAAATTTGGTTTATCTTCCGTTCTTTCAGTAAATGATATTTTCAGTATTGGGCAAGGCTGGCCGCTTTTTACCGAGCAATTGGCTCGAGCGAAAAACCATGCCGAGGCGCTGGATATCGCGGCGGATATTTTGTTTGCGGTCTTGCCATCTTACGAACGTGCCATTGTGCGGGAGTATTTTGAAGCGCTTTGCCCGCTGGAGGGATTTGGCGAGGCGGAGGCCTTTGTCATGGTTCAAGCCTACAAGCCAGATAACAAGGAAGACGGCCGCTCCATCTGTCGAAAGATGAACGAGACGCGCCTGATATCCTGGAAAAACGGCCGCTACGAAATGAATCAACCCGTCCAGAATATCCTACGACAGTATTTACCGATCAAGAATAAAGAAGCCTGGATCCACCTGCAAAATGCCGCTTACTGCCACTTTAAGGAACAGGCAGCAGATCGCTCGATGGAACGTTTCCGCCCCTTCTTCGAGAAATTGATGGAAACGCACGCAAAGGTATTATCCGAAATGGGAATTAAAGATACACAGATTTGTTCAGAGCATAAACCTGAGGAGGCTTTGTCATGACTTCTTCTTTCACCGAACAATACACTGGCCTGTATGCCACTCCTAAATTGGTAGGGCGGGTAGAAATTGTAAAGAAATTTGAGCGAATTCTTCGAGCCGATGCAAAAACTCCCAAACTGGTCTTTATCTCTGGTTTGGGCGGTATTGGCAAAACTCGTTTGCTCAAAAAAACTCTTGAAACAGCGAAAACTGTTGCGAACTGCCGTGTTGCAGAGGATGTGTTGGACTTTTACCATATCGAGACACATACGACGATTGGCCTGACTCAGGCTATTTTTGAAATCTTAACGCCCCCTTATGATTGCTTTCAAACTTATCAGCCCGCCTATAACGCTCTCAACCGTGCTCGTTTGAGCGGGAATGTGGTGGAACTGGATAAATTGCGACAAGATGCTGCCGATAAGTTTGATCAGGATATGAAACAGTTAAGCGTCTCTTGTCGCGTGGTCCTGACTCTGGATACTGCCGAACGCGTGGTTTATGGTCTTTCTGGCTGGACGGATGAAATTCCGCTGGCCGAGTCCTGGGATTGGCTGATTGAAAAAATCCAAGGTTGGGGAAATGTGATCGTTTTTGTCGCTGGGCGCGAGGAGGCGCGTCCTGCGATTGAGAAGCTGAAAACATCCCACCCTGCGCTGGTCGAAGAGATTGAGGTGGGCCCATTTAGCGAGGCCGAAAGTTTGCAATATTTTGACACAGTCTCGCAGTTGCTTGAAGAGAAAAAAGACCATCACCTAGCCGAACGTTTACGCAATTTGCCGCTTAGTTTTAAAAAAGGCGCGCATGCTTATTCCTCGGGACGCCCCATTTTGCTGTCGCTTTTTGTGGATTACCTTAGTTTCCCTGGCGAGAGCAAAGTGCCTGTTATTCTTCATGAGACTCCTCTCACGCATGTTAAGAATGACGACTATCGTCGCTTTGAAGCGGCCCTTTTTGACCGTTTGCGCGAGGGCGAGTTGGGCGAGACGCTTGTGGCGCTTGGGCGGCTTCCTAAAGGTGCAGATGATGAATTGTTGGCTGCATTGCTTGATGTTCATCGCGCGGAGGCTCGCAAACGATTGGATGATGTAAAGCGCTTGTCGGTGGTCAAAATCCGTCCAGAAGATCAGCGCGTCTTTCTGCACGATGAAATGTATGCTTTGTTGCAGCGGCAGGTCTATGACTCGTCTTATGACGCGGAGAAACAAAAAACGGCCTTTGATGCAATTAAGAAATATTATTTTGCCCAACGCGGACGTATTATTGAACGCTTGAATGAGCTCTATGCTCCTTTGGAAGAGCAGGGGCGCGAGGCTCTTGACTTGAAAATACTGGGCGAAGTTCACGCTCAATATCAAAATCTCCTCACCGAAATCATGTATTACTACCTCCGTCAGGACCTTGACCGTGGATTCCGCGCTTATTATCGTTATTCGCACGAAGCCATTATGGCCCGCGACGTGCCCATGGATTTGCACTTGCAGGCCGAGTTGCTTTCTTATCTCAGCCGTCCATCCGCGCCGATTTTAGAAAAAGAAATTTCCGTTGATTTGCTCCTTGCCAACCTGAAGACACGGGAGCCTGCCCGTGCCTGGGCGCTTGGCGGCTATGAAGATGGACTCAACAAAGCCCACGACTTGCTTCAAGCGTTTGAGAAAGATTGGCAAAAACGATTTCCATCGCTTCTTGCCGCAGTCAATGCCTGGGCGGCCAGCCTCCATATTATGCGCGGCAAGAAGGATGAAAATGATTACGAAGAGGCGGAGAAACATCTATCTGAAGTTTATTCATTGCTTCCTGAAAAAGATGTACAAGCCCCATTTGAAGAACTCACGAATATTAGCGCTCTGCTCTGGCATAAAAAGGCTATTTATGCAATGACTCGCCGTGTGCATGGTTACCTCAGGCGGGTACAGGGTCTGATGAAAGATTCCGTCGCCGAGTATCAAGAAGCAGCCACCATCTTGCGCGAGATTGACCTGCGCATTGAAATGGCCACAACGATGAATGATATGGGTTTTACCCAGTCCGAATTAGGTGAATGGCATGATGCTCGAGCAAACGTCAAGCATGCCTTGAAACTGCGGCGGGAACTGGGGCCGCGCATTCCTGTGGCTTTGAGCTTGAATACGCTGGCGGCTATTGACGTTCGTGAAGGACAATATCTTTCCGCAAAAGAGAATTCGGAACGGGCGCTTTCGGTTTTTCGCGCTTTTTTGCAGGAGCGCGGCATTGCGATGGCTTTAACCACGTTATCCGAGGCGCTCCGCCGTCTGGCTGGAACGACGCCGTTACTCTCTGATGAGGAACGGATCCGATGGTTGCGTGAGGCGCGAGACTATGCTCTCGAGGCTAACAGCCTTTTTCGCCAGTTAGGCGAAACGGCAAGACAGGTGGAAGCCTTGATCGAACTTGGTTGTGCCTGCCGCGACTGGATTCGATGGCTGAAAAAATCATCGCGGCCTGGCGACTCTCCCGAACGGCTTTTTAGCGAAAGCAAGGAAGCGTTTAAAAAAGCAGCCGATCTTGCAGGAAAGAATGGCCTGACGTACCGCCATGTGGATGCTTTGGTCAATTTAGCCTGGTTGGAATATTATTTGCTTGATGGGAAGGAACCTGTGGGCAAAGACCACGTTGTTTGGAAGGCCATTGACCGAGCAGAAGCCGCCTTTCCTGAAGAGATCGAGATAGAGAAGCAGCCTCAAGTCTGGGCGCAAAAAGGGAAACTCAACATTCTCAAAGGGCATCTTGCTTATCGTGAATTTATCCAGCAGCGCCAAAAGAAGCCAAAAGGAATTTCCCCTGAAATTGAAGCGGTGTTGAAGCAAATGGGAGAAAACTATGCTCGTGGAGTAAATTATGGTAGTCGTTTTGCTTTGGACTATCAGGGTATTCGTCAGGCCAAGAATGGCATCTCCGACAGGTTAATGTTGCTGAATGCTGCTGAAATGCGGGTGGTTTGCAACCAGATTCAATCGCTGTATCCCCAAGGTTCGATCATTCAATCCTTCCTTACCAACCGCGCTCTCTGGCAAGCAGGCTAAAGGCGGCCTCTTGTTTTGCCTGCTTCTTCTACACAGCGACTTTTAAAGTCGCTGTGTTTTTTTGACAAAATTCTTGTATAATAATTTTCGCTGGAAGGGAGTGTGGCATGGACACTATGATTCTACTCGTTAATGACCCGCGTCGCGGCGATGAGGTTTGTGCGTGTTCGTATGATCTGACGATGGTCCCAAAGCAAGTTGTGGGAGGAATCCAATGGACCTGACAGCAAATCTCCCACCTCAGTTGGTTGATATCGTTATTGATCTTACCAAGAAAATTATCTCTGAATATGGACCTGTTGTTGCCAAAAAACTTTGGGAACAAGCGCAACAGGTTAAGATTCAAAGACCTTCTTTTGCTATAAAAGGAGATCTTGTTGACCGAGAACCAACGATACGTTCCATCAAGGCGGCATTGAATGCAAGAGATAATACGCGCGTAATCTATCTTTGCGGTTCTGGCGGAGCAGGAAAGACGCGTTTACTGGAGGAGGCAAAAAAAGTAGCCGCATCCAAGCCCCCCATTCGTTGGGCGGGTATCTTTGATCTTTATCATACCGATTTACACAATACCTTTTACCTGCAATCCGCGATCATCGAAAGCCTAAACCCAGGCCGCCAATATTTTGCAGATTATTGGGAGAAAAGGGAACTTTTTGAGCGCAAGAGAGGCGATGGGGTATTTACATCCTCTTCCGATGCGGCGGTTCAATCCGAAATTGCAACTCTAAACCAATTATTCATAGATGCATTGAATCAATTTACATCCAGACACCGGGTTGTGCTTGCTTTTGATACTTTGGAAAATATTGGCGAAGAACTGGACGTAATTCAGCAGGTTTTCAAACTCGAAACTGTGAAGGGAAGTCTATCTGCAAGACAATGGCTGTTGGATCTATGCCGAGATGCAAAAAATACTGTGATCCTGTTGGCGGGCCGACCCAATGTCGAGTTGAAATCCGACTTGGAACGAATCAATACAATTGATATGGGACGTGTTGAATCCATTTCTGTCGAAGGGCTCACGCAGTCCGATACATCTGACTTGTTGACTGTTTATACACGAAATGTGCCCCGCCCGATTGCAAAATTGCTTTCTCAAAACGCGATTAACATCTGGCAGGCTACAAAAGGCTTGCCAGTTCATGTGGCGTTAACAGTTGAGTTAATTCTTCAAACGCCCGATTTTTTGAAAGAGGGGCAAAATAACGACCTAGAGTTGGAAAGAAAGGTTGTCCGCGCCTTTTTTGACAGCGAAAAACCCGACAGGCGGCATCTTTTTTTTCTGGCTTTAGCTCGAAAAGGCTTAACCCCCGATTTGCTTAATTATTTAGAGCGACGATGGTCTAAGGAAGAATGTGTCAAGCGATTAACTGATGTCGAAAACCTGACATTGATCAAGAAGCGTCATGGCGAGTCCGATCTTTTCTTGCATGACGCCCTTTACGAGATGTTTGATGAGTTTGCGCCATATTCACGGGAAGAAAAAAATTATTGGTATCAAAGGTTGCGAGAATATTATCAAAACTCCAACAAAGAAGAACAATTACAATGGGAAAAATCCATAGTAAATATTTTATATTACGACTTGCGCTGCGATTGTTTACAAGCCTTTTATCGTAATTTTACTCGTTGGAGTGAGATTGCTATTAAAGGCTATGAGATAGAACTGGATTCTCAACTGAGAAATGAAATCTTTATTTACTTGCGATCTAATCATAAAAATGACATTAACTCAGATGCTATGAATGCTGTTTTCAATCAAGATAATGCGATTAGATGGGTAAAGCGACTAAACAGGAGATCCCAATATAAACAAGCAATTGAGGTTGCTGAAATACTTTTTGCCTTTGACACAAATAAACGTTTCTTGAACGATCACCTGCCAGTGATGGACTTATCAGAAAACGATAAAAATATTTTAGAGCCAATTATCTCAACTGCTCCACCCATTTTCTGGGCATCTTTGCTTACTTACTATGGCGAGGCATTAACTTATTTGACAAAACAATCTGAGAGCCAAATTGAAACTGTCTTAACAAAGGCCATTGACGAATTAAATGATTTGTCTTTTGACAGACAACATGATTGGCTTCGCGATCGTTTATTAGGATATACCCACGATAGGCTCGGTTATCTTGCACGCGTAAACGGTCATTATAAAAACGCGTCGGAGTACTACCATCAAGCTTTGCAATTTTACAAAGATGCGGAAATCCTGGACGAATATGCTTTTACCCAAAATAATCTGGCGTTTGTTTTAGCTCTTTTGGGAGATGTAGTGGGGGCAAAGGCTGCTGCCGAGGATGCGCTTACCAAACGGTTGGAATTGGGACAACGCTATCCCATTGCGTTAAGTTACAACACACGCGGACTGATCAGGGCTTTGGAGAATTCTGGCAGCCTAGACGGTCAGCGCGATTGTGAATTGGCGTTGAGTATCTTTGAAGAAATCAATACCCCTCGGGGAATCGGTTTGGCCTGTAACGCGTTGGGTTTTATTCTGAGGAAACGTGGAGAAGGTTGGACGTTGGGACAATGTACTCCAGAACAAGCGAAACAGTGGTACATAAAAGCAGAAGAATATTTTGAGCGTGCAAAGGAAATTTTCAAGGACGGCGAGAAAATTCGGTTATGGGAAGCCCTGAACGAACTGGGATGTTTGAATAGAGATTGGGCTTGTCTTCTCAAATCTTTGCAGGATGAGGAAGGCAGTCGGATAAAATTTAAGCAGGCTAAAGGTTTTCAAGAGCAAGCGCTGGTGTTAGCACAAGAAAGCAATATGCGTTTTCAACAGGTGGATACCCTCGATGATGTTGTCGAATTAAGTTTGAATTTGGGGGACTTCGAACAAGCCAGGCAGAAACTGGAAGAGTGCCGGGCATTGATACCGCCTGAGTTTAATTTGACAGCTGCTCGAAATGAACCTAATCGAGGTGAAATTTACTGGTTTTCTTTGGCTAAAATCCAAATGCGAGAAGGAATGATGAGGATTTGGAGGGCGCGGCAGAACACGCCTCGTGACATATTACAGGTTGCAGATGGAATTCGATGCTTGTTGAATTCGTTTATGTATTTCAGTCTTTATTCTGAACAGCAGGTTTTTCTTGAGAAGAGGGCTCAGGAAATAGCAGCGACATTGAAAACATCGGAAATCCCCGGTGAGTTGGTCGGCGATACATTCAGGCAAATCATTGAAGAGCATGGCTTTAATCTTTCTATTTTGCGTTCCGCGCTTTCAAAGGAATACAACTATGAAAAATTTTCCTGAATTGATGTGGGCAGCAAACAGCCAATCGTATTTTGAAGATGACTGTGCCTGTGAAAATGTCTCCTTCCTGCGATCTTCTGCTCATAGCAAGTTTGTGCAAGAAGAAGATTGCGCGTGTGTAGGTGGCGCGCAAAATTGCGCTGATTTGTCGGTCCATTCGGCTGACAGAGTTTACCAACAGCCTCCCAATATTATTGGGATTCCATTGGCCGATCAATTTACCGTTTATATGGCTGGGAGTTCACAAGGTTTATTGATTCTCAGTCAAACGGCAAAACAGATTTTGCATTCTTTTGAGAAGCCCGCTTCCATTGAGAAGGCAATGAGTGGTCTCCCACACGTTGGTGGAGAACTAGGCGCTCAAATTGCATATCAACTTGCCTCGCTGGGTTTTCTTAAGCCTGTCGAAAATCATCACACCCTTGATTCTTCAGAGGAAGATTGCAGTCCCGCCATATCCCCCCTCACCTCCTGGCTCCATCTCACCGACCGCTGCAACCTCCGCTGTGACTACTGCTACCTCCCTCATGTCCGCGAAGACATGTCTCCCGAAACGGGCCGCGCCGCAATTGACGCGACCTTCCGTTCTGCGCTTGCCAACGGTTTCAAACAGGTGAAATTCAAGTATGCGGGTGGTGAGTCGTTGCTGCGTTTCCCGCTCATTGTGGAATTACACCAGTGTGCTCGAACGCTGGCTAATCGGCATGGACTTGGCTTGGAAGGCGTGATTCTTAGCAATGGCACGCTGCTCACGCCAGTGATGATTGAAACCTTGAAGTCGCTTGGCTTGCGACTCATGATCTCGTTGGACGGTTTGGGAGCCTATCACGACGCGCACCGCCCATACGCGGGCGGACGAGGTTCCTTTGCCGATGTGGCGGAAGCCATTGACGTGGCGCTCGCCAATGGCTTGGTTCCCAATATCTCCGTCACGATTAGCAGCCGCACAGCGGAGGGACTTCCCGACGTCATGGCATGGATTTTGGAGCGTGAACTGCCGTTCAGCCTGAACTTCTATCGCGAAAACGATCTCTCGGCCTCGCACGAAGATATGCAGTTGAATGAAGAGAAGATCATTAGCGGGATGCTGGCCGCGTTCAAGGTGATCGAGAACAATCTCCCGCGCCGTCCCTTCCTCGGCGGAATCATTGACCGGGCGAACATGTCCGTCTCGCACACGCACACTTGCGGAGTGGGGCAGAACTATCTGGTTTTCGACCAGCATGGACAGATCGCCAAGTGCCAGATGCATATCCGCAAGCCGGTTGCGGATGTCCATGCCGCAGACCCGTTGGCAGTCATTCGCGCGGACCAGATCGGGATTCAGAATATCTCGGTGGAAGAAAAGGAAGGCTGCAAGACCTGCGAATGGAAATATTGGTGCGCAGGCGGCTGTCCGTTGACGACGTATCGCGCGACGGGACGGTATGACGTCAAATCGCCGAACTGTAACATCTACAAGGCTTTGTTCCCGGAAGCCCTGCGTTTGGAAGGGTTGCGGTTGTTGAAATACCAGGATGACCCCGAAGTAGTCCAAAAGATCGTCGTTTGAAAGCAGCCTCCCGCCAGGTAAAGGCGGGAGGTTTTCTTTAAAGTCACCCCTCGCGCCTCTTTCTGCTCTCTTGATTCAGATACTGAACCAGCGCGCTCAGGGACGGGGGCGAGGCCGCGTCGCTGGTGCGGACGGTGTGGATGATGGTCTCGGTCGTGACGGTGATGTTGTATTGAAACTCGTCGGGGACGGGCCGGGTCACGAGGTTGTCGGGCAGGTCGAAGAAGTTCGCCTCGGCCAGGATCTGGCGCAGGGACTCCAGTTCCTGTTCGGGCAGGTCGGCGGTGTCGAGGTCGAAGGTGACTTTGCGGCCCATGAAGCCGCCCGTTCGTTCAAAGTGGATGCGCATACGACCTCACCCGGCGCGGAGTTGCAGTCCGAAGAAATTCAGGACGGCGTTCAGGCATCCGCCGCCTCCCGACCCGCCGACGGCGATCCCGACTTCCGCCCAGCCCTTTTTCACCGCGAGTTGCTCGAGACCGTTGACGCCGAATAGTTCGCCTGCCGCCTCGAAGGTCAGGTCGGCCGCGTTTTGGAAGTCCGAGGTGGAGCGGAGTTTGTCGGTCAGCGCTTTGTACCAGATGCGTCCCGTTTTTTCCCAGGCGAAGCCGCCGATCTCCATGGCGGCGACGTAGAAGGCGCGGTTGGGGATGCCCGAGTTGATGTGGACTCCGCCGTTGTCTTCGAGAGTGTTGACGTAGTCTTTCATGTGCGCGGGCTGCGGGTCCTTGCCCAGCACGGGATCGTCGTAGGCCGTCCCCGGCGCTTTCATCGAGCGGATGCCGGCCCCGTTGACGTTGGGAGTGAACAGCCCCTCGCCGATGATCCAGTCGGCTTGGGCGGCGGTCTGGCCGTGCTGCCGCTGTTTGACCAGCGACCCGAACACGTCGGAGAAGGATTCGTTCAGCGCGCCCGATTGGGTGAAGTAGGCCAGGTTGGCCTCGTGTTGGGTGACGCCGTGCGTCAACTCGTGACCGATCACGTCGAGGCAGGCGGTGAAGCGGTTGAACAGCCGCTCGTTGGCGGGCAGGTCTTCGTCGCCGTCGCCGTAGACCATTTGCTGGCCGTCCCAAAAGGCGTTGTCGTAGCCCTTTTGGTAGTGGACGGTGGAGTTGAGCGGCAGGCCGTTGTTGTCAATGGAATCCCGCCCATAGGCGTTGAAGTACAGATCGTAGGTGAAGCCTGAGCCGTCGTAGGCTTCGTTCGCCGCCGCGTCGGAGGAGGGCGGATCTCCCTCGCCGCGCACTTTGACGCCGGGCAGTTGCGAGCCGTTTTGAGCGTCGTACACGGCGCGTTGTTTCCCGCCCGCCGCGGCCATAGACAGGAATCCCTTCAGTTCCCGAAAAGCCCGCCGCTGGCCGCGGACCTGTTCCGATAGGATCAAGGTCCGCAGGGCCGTATCACGCTGGGACGACGAACCGTTTCGCGCGATCTCGTGCAGCATATATGGGGGAATGACGCAAAGGATGGGGGAAGGACAGTCCATGGTTGCTCCTTTCACGATGGCCTGTTGCATATAGTATACATCCAAAAATATGCGCGGCGGCTTCCTTTTTACGTTTCCCAGATGGTCGCCGCAGAATGCCTGGCTCGAGGCGCTAAACGCAGAAACCCGACTTTTCGATGGAGTCGGGTTTCTTGTGTAATCGTTGTTAACTTTATTCCGGCGCGGGGACGAAGGCTTCCACCCGCGCCCACAACTCGCGAATGTTGATGGGCTTGGACATGTACACGTCGCAGCCGGCCTCGAGCGCCTTTTCCGCGTCGCCTTTCAGGGCGTTGGCGGTGATGGCGATGATCGGCACGTAGGTCAGCGCGTGCTTGGCGCTGGCGCGGAGACGGCGCGCCACCTCGTAGCCGTCTATGTCGGGCAGGTTGATGTCGAGCAGGATCAAGTCCACCGACTCGCTTTCAGCCATGGCGACGCCCGTCAATCCGTTTATAGCCTTCAATAATTTATAGCCGCGCGCTTCCAGCGCGCGCTGGACGAGCAGCATATTGTCGGGGTTGTCTTCGATGTATAGAATATGATTTCCCATGGATCTACTCTCCCTGCTCCGCGCCCTTTTCCGCGATGACCTGGATGACCTGGTCCACGAACTTACGCGTGGGCAGCGAGCCTTTTTGATAGACCGCTTCGATGTGACCGCTCAGCCGTTCGCGCTCGTCGGCGGTGATGTCCTTCGCGCTGACGACGACCACGGGGATGTCCCGCGTGCGCGGGTCGAGTTTGAGTTCCTCCACCAGCCCGAAGCCGTCCACGCCGGGCATCATCAGGTCGCTGACGATCAGGTCGGGGAGTTTTTGCCGCGCCAGCGCCAGCCCCTCCCAGCCGTCCTGCGCGTGGAAGACGCGGTAGGTCTTGCGCGCCTCCAGCAGGCGGCGGATGAGCAGGGCGTCGTCGGGGTTGTCGTCAATCAATAACACAGTTGTGGTCTTTTCGTCCAGGTTTTCGAGCGCGGCTTGCAGTCCCTCGCGCGGCGCGGGAGACTGGTCCTCGCTCAGGTGGACGTCCACTGCGAACTGTTCGCCCAGCACGTGCTTTTCGACGGGGAAGGTGTGACCGCTGCAATTGACGACGACGCGCTCGTCCGGGCGGATGGTCCCGTTCTTCAGCAGTTTTTCCAGACCCGCGAACGCGACCGCCGTCGCAGGCTCCACGGCCATTCCCTCGCTTTTGGCGAGCGACTGCATGGCGGAGTAGGCCTCGTGGTCCGTCACCGATTCCATCACGCCGCCGTATTGACGGGTGAGCGTCCACAAATAGGTATAGGCTTTGCCCGGGTCGCCGGTGGACAGGATGATGATGCGCGTGTCGGGGATGACCGGCTCGGCGGCGTCCCTGCCCTCTTTGAAGGCGCGCGCCATCGGCGCGCAGCCCTCGGCCTGGATGATCGCCAGTTTGGGGACGCGGTCGATCAGTCCCATCTGGAGCATTTCTTTGAATCCCTGATAGACGCCCAGCGGGCCGAGTCCGCCGCTCACGGCCTGGACGTACCAATCGGGGGCCTGCCAGCCGAGTTGTTCGACGATCTCGTAGGCGATGGTCTTCATCGCTTCTTTGGCGGGGATGGAACTCGCGCCGCGGTCGAGCAGCAGGTTGCGCCGCTGGGCGAACTGCGCGGCGATCTGCTTGGTCTGGTCGTAGTTGCCGCTGACGCGGATGACCTCCGCGCCGAAGAGCGCGGCCTCGCGCAGTTTTTCCTGCGGGACGAGGCTGGTCATAAAGACCCAGAGTTTGATGCCCGCCCGCGCGCAGGCGGCCGCGTAGGCCACCGCCGCGTTCCCCGTGGAGGCGATGACCGCCTCGCGGATGCCCTTCTCGCTCATGGCGGCCACCGCCACCGCCGCCTGCCTGTCTTTGAAAGAGGAGGTCGGGCCGTAGCGCTCGTCCTTGATGAAGACGGAGTCCGCTCCGAGTTGGGGGGCGAAGCGTCCCGAAAGCCAGAGCGGGGTCCCGCCGGCCGGGTAGAGGTCGAGGCGGGAGGCGTCTTTGAGCGGGAGGATGTCCTGGTAACGCCACAGGTTGGCGGGACGGTTGGGGAGTCCGCGCAGCAGTTCGCGTTTGAAGGAGTCGTAGTCGTAGCGAGCGTCGAGCCACTGCGCGCCGCATTGGGCGCAGACGGCTGGGACGAGCGGTTCATAGGGCTGGCGCGCCCCGCAGAGGTTGCACTCGAGGAATTTCGGAAACGACATTAGCGGACCTGTTTTTCGATTATGGGTTCGGCGATGCGGGCTTCGAGCGGCAGTTCGACGTAGAAGGTGGAGCCTTCGCCGGGGACGCCGGAGCTTTCGGCCCACAGGCGTCCGCCGTGCATTTCGACCAGGCGGCGGCTGATGGGCAGGCCGAGGCCGGTGCCGCCCACTTTGCGCGTGGTGGAGGTGTCCACCTGCGTAAATTCGCTGAAGATCTCCTCCAGTTTTTCGGGCGGGATGCCGAGCCCGTTGTCGTGGACGGCGATCAGCGCGTGTTCGGGGATGCGCGTAAGGTTGACGCTGATTCGGCCGTGTTCGGTGAATTTGATGGCGTTGTTGACGATGTTGATCATCACCTGGCGCAGGCGCGTGCGGTCGGCGTTGACTTCCACCGAGAGGTCGGCTTCGGGGGCGATGAAGAGCGCGGTGTCGCGTTCGCTGGCGAGCGGGGAGGCGATGCTGATGACGTCCGCGATCAGTTCGTGGACGAGGAAGCGTTCGGGGTTCAGGTTCATGCGCCCGGCTTCGATCTTCGCCATATCTAGCACGTCGTTGATGAGGTTGAGCAGGTGCTGTCCGTTCTTTTGGATGAGCCGCAGGTCGTTGTCCATGGTGTCGGTCAACGGGCCGTCCAGACCTTCCAGGATCACGTCCGCGAAGCCGAGGATGGAGTTGAGCGGCGTGCGTAGTTCGTGCGACATGTTGGCGAGGAAGGACGACTTCAGGCGGTCGAGTTCGCGCAGTTGGGCCACGGTGGCCGCCTGCTCTGCGTAGAGCCGCGCGTTCTGGAGCGCCACGCTTACCTGCGCCGTCAACGTGGAGTAGATGTTGGCGTCTTCTTCGCTGAAACGGTGCGCGCGTTCTGATTGCACGTCGAACACGCCGATCATCTGTTCGCCCACGATCATCGGGACGGCCATCTCGGAGCGCGCGTCGGGAAGCAGGGGGTTGGGCAGGAAGCCGGGTTCGGCGCGCGCGTCGTTCACGATGACGGTCTTCCGCTCGCGGGCGGCGCGCGCCACCAGCGACTTTTCCGCGTCGTAGGGAATGGCGTCCTGTTTTTCGACCAGTTTCCTGCCGAGTTCGCCCGCGCCCGCCGCCAAAAGCAGGGTATTCCACGCGTCGTTCGCCAGGTAGATGTGGACGTGGTACAGGCCGAAGCGTTCCTTCGTCATGTCCACCACCGATTGCAGGAGCTCGTCTGGGTTCAGCGCGGCGGACGCGGTGGTGGAGAGACGCGCCACGGTCTGCAGCTCGGCGGCGCGCTTCTGAAGTTCGTCCGCGAGGCGGAGCGTCTCCAATTGCGTGCTGACGCGTTCCGCGATGGCCGAGGCCAGTTGCGCCGCCTCGGGAGAAATTTCCTTTTTATCCATTACGGCCAGGCTGCCGACGGTCTCGCCGCGCACGTTCAACGGCAGGTCCAGGGCCGGCGTCTGCGGCAGTTCGGCGTCTTTCAACGGCTTGACCTGGTTTGAGTCATAGACGAATCCCATTTCGTCCGACCCGCGTTTGGAGTAGGCCTCCCACGCCTCGCGGGTGAGTCGACGCGTGGCCGCCTCCGCCTCGGCGCGGGCGCGGGAGGCGTCGGCCAGCAGGCGCAGGTTTTCCACCTGCTGCGAAACCCGCTGCGCGATGGCCGCGACGATCTCCCTGTCTTCGTCCGTCAACGGGCGGGAGGGATCGGGTTGCAGGAAGAGCGAGCCGACCTGCTCCTCCATCACATGGATGCTCTCCTGCACGCCGTCTGCCTGCGGGGGCGCGGTGAACGGCGCGACGGCGGAGTGGTCATACGCGAAACCCACGCGCCGGCCCTGATGGATGGCGTCGAGATACGCGTCCCAGTTTTCGTGGATGAACTCGCGGGTGGCCGCTTCGGCCTCGACGCGGGCGCGCTCGGCCGCCGCGAGCAGGCGCAGGTTTTCGATCTGCTGCGAGGCCTGCCGCGCCACCGTCTCGATCAGTTTGGTCTCGTCGGCAGACCACGTCCGGTTGGGCGCGGTCTGCAAGTCCATTTTGCCGATCACCCGTCCGCCGGCGGTGAAGGGCGCCGAGACGACTTCATTCGCGGGCAGCGCCGGGGGACGCGCGCCCCGCAAAGGCTGGACGGCGCCGTTGGAGAGGACGACGCCGAGGCGTTCCGTCTCATATCGGATTTCGGGATCGCGCGCCGGTCTCCGCGCTTCGACCTGCCCCTCGCTTCGCGCGGACGGGACGGCGGGCGCGGCTTCGCTTTGGGCGATCTCCGCCTCGAGTTCCTGCAGGCGGACGCGCAGCGTATCCAACTCCGCGCGGAACTCGCGTTCCTCGACGATCGGGTTGGACGCCAGACGCTCCATTTTCGCGAAGAGGGATTTCACCCGTTTTTGTATGGGATTCTTGGGCATGGATGCCTTCTCCTGGACCGACGGGTTCAGCCGCCGTATTCCTGCGCGCCCACCTGGGCGACGATGAGCGGCGCGCCGAGCGCGTGACCGAGTTCGCTTGCCGCGATCTGCAGCACAGCCTCCACGCTATCCGCGCCCTGGATCTTCCGGCTGATGACGTTTGCCAGGGCTTCGTGTTCGGCCAGGCTTTGGGCGCGTTCGAACTGACGGCGGTTTTCCAGCACGGTGGCGATCTGCGGCGCCAGCGTGGACAACAGACGAATATCATCTTGCGTAAAATCATACGGGTCTTTGCCCAAAAGACCGAACGCTCCAATTTGCCTGGAGCCGACAAACAAAGGCAAAACTGCAATGGAACGAATGCCCGACTCTCGCATACTGTCTTTTGTGCGTTCATCGGTATAAATATCGTTGAAGAAAAGATTAACCGGGCTGACAAAGGCTTCCAGCCCCGGAGTGTCCGCAACGGAAAAGCGCGTGCCTACCGGGAAAACAGGTTCGCCCACACCGCTCCACCAATTGGCTGCAATGTCTATGCTTTCGATATTGTTCTGCCCGTCGCGATTGTGTGTCATCAAAAGCGCGCCGTTTAGCGCCGGAATGTGGATCAGGTTCACGATGGAAGCGACCATCTCCTGCAAATTTTCCGCCTGTGTGACGAAACGGCTGCCTTCGAACAGTTTTTCGGTCTGCGCGAGCGCGGCTTGCATCCGGTCATATTGACGCGCGTTCTGCACGGCGACCGCGATCTGCGCCGCCAGCGCGGTTTGCACGTCAACGTCCGCCTCGGTGAAGCGGCCGACCTGGTCGGATTGCACGTCGAAGACGCCGATCGCCTGTTCGCCGACGATCATCGGCACGGCCAGTTCGGAGCGGGTATTTGGCAGCAGGGGGTTGGGGAGGAAGTCCGGCGCGGCGGTCACGTCGTTGACGGTGACGCCTTTTCGTTCGCGGGCGGCGCGGGCCACCAGCGACCGCTCGCGGTTGAGCGGGATCGAGTGTCCCTCGGCGACCATGCGCCGTCCCGGCTCGCCTGCGCCCGCGGCCAGCGTGAGATTTTCGCCGGTTTCGTCGAGCAGGTAGATGTGGGCGTGGTAGAAGTCGAAGCGCTCTTTGGTGAGGTCCACCACTTCCTGCAACAACCTGTCCGTTTCCAGGATCGTGGAAGCCGAAGCGCCGACTTCCGCCACTGTGGCGAGCGCCTTTGTGCGTTCGGCCACGCGTTGTTCGAGGGTGGCGAACAGGGTTCTGAGTTGGAGCGTCATCGAGTTGAACGCGCCTGCCAGCACGCCGGTCTCGTCGTTGCTGCGCACATCTGCGGTCACATTCAAATTTCCCGCCGACACGGTCTGCGCGGCCTGGGTCAACGCCTGCATGGGGCGGACGATCTGTCCCGCGACGAACCAGAGGAAGATCAGGGCCAGCGCGATGAAGGCGAGGCTGATGACCACCTGGCGAACGGCGGCGCTTGTGGCGGGAGCCGTGATCTTGTCGAAGGGGATGCTGAAGCCCAACACCCAGCGCGTCCCCGCGTCGTCCACGTTGATCGGCGAAAAGATTTGGAGGTATTTGCCGTCCTGGCTCAGCCTTGAAAATGTATCGCCTAATTGGGATCGGATCTGATTGTAATCGTTGTAAATAAGATCAACCGATTGATTGGCTATCTCGGGGCGATTCCGAACCGCGACCAGCGTCCCGCTTTCGGTGAATAGCGCGACTTCGGCGCTGCCTTCGTATAGATCGATCCTATCCACCAGTTCCTGCATGACGCCGATGGGCGCGTCCACCCCGGCGATGCCGTAGAACTTCCCATCCAAGACGATGGGGACGATGAACGACGCGATGGTCAGGTCTTGTCCCTGGATGCGGCGGACGATGGGCGCGATGGCGACCTCTTTCAGGGTACTGCGGGGGATGATGTACCAGTCTCCGACGCCCGGTATTTCATATTGGGTTAAAGCCTCCGTGTGGATGATTCCGTCGAGGTCTCTCACCCAGTAGGGAATGAAACGGCCGGTTTCGTCATGCGCCACCGCTCTCGCATACTGCCTGTCCGATCCGTCGAATTCGTTTGGCTCCCACAGGGTGTATGTGCCCAAAAAGGAGGGATTCTCCAGCAAAACTTTTCGGAGAATGGCGTTGGCCTCGTCCCGCGACAAGGCGATGGGGATACTGGGGTCCTTGACCGCCTCCAGGGATTCCGCCAATGTGCGCGCCTTCACGAGAGGCGGGCTCAGAACGTCCATGACCTGGCTGGCTTGCACTTCCGAGAAAGCCAACGCTTCTTTGGTCGCATTGTCTATGGCCGCGTTCCGAAACGTGAAAACGGAATAGCCGATCAGAATAAAAGAGACCAAAGCCAGCCAAAGCCCTGCCCAGAAGGTGATTTTTGTCCGAATGGACGAGCGTTTGCCGGGATTGGCTTTGTCCACAGGGCCGGGATCTGATCGAGCAGGTTGAGTCGTCATCTCAGGAACTCCAGGTAAATGCGGAACTTTGCTTTCATCGAAGGATAAGCGGCCGTTTTTTCAGGGCAGGTCAATGGCGATCGTGCCGTTGACGATGCCTCGCACGGTCTTCTCGCCCAATGTCTTGATGTCGGCGGGCAGGGCGTAATCCGGGTTGTACTCCATGACGAGGCCGCCGTTGGCGAGCGTGATGGTGAAGGAATCTCCGCCGAGCCTGCCGGCCTGGATCTTGGCGACGATCTCCCTCAGCACGACTTCCCAGTGGTAAACCTGGTTTGCCACAACGATCCTGGGGGCCAGGGAGGTCTGGTTGGACTGTGTGCCGAACCAGAGGACGTTGTTTTCGCTGGCGTTGCCGATCGGCCCAACTACCATCTGGGCGGTGCCGGTCAGCGCGTCCGCGCCGTCCGAGATGTATCCGGCCGCGGTTTCAGAAGCCAGCACAACGTCGGAGAATGAACCGATATAGTTCACGTTCACCTGAATTTCGGGATCGGTCGCCGCGACGCCGGCTTTGAATCCGTCCACGTATAACTTGGCGTCGCCCACCTCCACCGGGCCGATCACCCCGATCTTTTTGCTGGCGGTCAGGCTGGCGGCCAGGACGCCGTTGACATATCCGCCCTGTTCAGACGCGGCCTGGTACGCGAACACATTGGGGAGGCCAAAGGTCTTGGAGTCGGTGCCCCAGGCGAAACTTGTTTGCGGGAACTCGGGCGCCACCTCTTTGACGGTGTCTCCATACTGCGAGCCGTGCGCGATGACCAGGTCGTAGCCTTGCGTCGCGTAGGTGCGGAGCGCGGCGGTCGCGTCGGTCAGCACATACATGCCTTGCGAATAGACGAAGGTCATTTTTGCCGCGCCGCCCATTTCTTCCTGGATTTGCATCAGCGCTTCGTAAATGCCCTGGCTGAAGGCCATGTCGTTCACCGCGCTTGGCGTGATGAACGCGACGCGGAAGGGTTTGGCCTCGGGAGTGGGGGAAGGGACGGCGGGCGCGGGCGAGGCGGTTGGCGCGCCGCCGCATCCCGCAAGGATGAGGGTAAAAGCGGCGAAAAGGACGATTAACTTGCGCGACATATATTTCTCCTTGTAGCGGACCTCTCGTAAAAGTGAGCGCTTGGCGTAAGAGACGTTCTCCAACATTGGCTGGCTCAGGCAGGATGTCCGGTAGAAAAATTGCACGGTTTGGCTCCAGGCGCGGTCAACGCGTTGGACGGGGCGGCGCTGGCTCCTTGCAAAGCGGAATTCAATCCTGGCCGCCGTCGCCGCGTTCTTTCACGCCCAATTGGGCGATGGTGAGCGGCGCGCCGAGCGCGTGACCCAGTTCGCGGGCCGCGATCTGCAAGACGGATTCCACGCTGGTCGCGCTTTGGATCTTCTGGCTGATGAGGTTCAGCGCGCTTTCGCGTTCGGCCTGCTTTTGGGCGCGCTCGAACTGGCGGCGGTTTTCCAGCACGGTGGCGATCTGCGGCGCGAGCGAGGTGAAGAGGCGGGTCTCTTCCGAGGTGAATTTGTGCGGTTCTTCGGCTTCCAGGATCACCGCGCCGATCTGCCGGGCGCCGCTGTGCAGGGGAAGGATTGCCACCGCCCGCAGGTTCTGTCGTTGAACCAGCTGCATGGTGACCGCGTCCACGCGTTCGTCGGCGTGCGTATCGTCGAAGAAGACCGGCGTGGGACTGACGAACAGCGACATGGCGCGGATGACCTCGCGCGGGTAATGCGTCCCGACGGGGGTGATCTCGGTCCCCGTCCCGTTCCACCAGTTCGCGATGATGTCGAGGCTGTTGATCTGGTTGTCGGCGTCGTAATTGAAGATTGCCAGTACTGCCCGGTTGATTTCGGGGATGTCCAGCGCGGCGACGACGGCAGCGGTCAGTTCCTGTAGATCGCCGGCCTGCGATAGGTCGCGGCTGGCTTCGAACAGTTTTTCCGTCTGTGTCAGCGCGGACTGGGCGCGGTCGTATTGGCGCAGGTTTTCAATGTGGGCGCCCAACCGTTCCGCGACGGTGGCGACGAGCTCCAGCGAGGCGGCGTCCGCGGGATTTAATCCTTGCACGGCGAGGCTGCCAATGGCCTCCTCGCGGACTTTGATCGGCAGGGCGACCGCCGCCGGTTCGGAGGAAAGGTCGGCGGCGCTTTCATGCGGCCGGACCTCTTTCAGATCGTAAAGGAAACCGAGGTCGTCCGCTTTTCTGCCTGCGGCATATTCCTGCCATCCTTCCCGGGTCAGCCGGCGGGAGGCCTGCTCCGCTTCGGCGCGATAACGCTCGGCGTTTTCCAGCAGGCGCAGGTTTTCGACTTGCCGCGCCACCTGGCGCGCGACGGCGTTGATGAGTTCTCTCGCCTGCGGATTCAGGGACTGCTCGTTCAGCTCGGCCGCCAGCGAACCGAGCGTCTCTCCGCCGACCGCGATGGGCGCGGACAGGGAACTGTCGCTCGGAAGCGGCTGCGCGGCCTCGGTCTCGGAGAGAGGCGTGATCCGGTTCTGTTCGTAGGCGAACCCGATCTGTTCGGGTTTGTGGATGGCGTCCAGGTAATCCTGCCATTGGGCGTGGACGAGGCGGGCGGCCTGCTTTTCCACTTCTGCGCGGGCCTGTTCGGCCTCTTCCAGAAGGTTCGCGTTCTGGACGGCGACTGCCAACTGTCCGGCCAGCGCTTCAAAAGCGGGCAGGATTTCCTGGTTGAGCGCGCCGGCCCGGTCGCTTTGCATGTCCAACACGCCCACTACCCGGTCGTTGATGATGAGCGGGACGGCCATTTCCGAGCGTGTGTCTGGCAGGAGCGCGTTGGGATGGAAGGATGGGCTGGCGGCGGTGTCCGAAATGACCACGGGGCGTTTTTCCACGGCCGCGCGCCCGTTGATGGACGCGGAGTTGATCGGGAGGCTGTGGCCGCGCGCGGTCAGTTCCGCGCCGACCGTCCCCGTCCCGGAGCGAAGCGTCAGCGTCGTCTGCGTCGGGTTGGCGAGGTAGACCTGCGCATAGTACAGGTTGAAGCGAGAGCGGATGATCTCCACGGCTTCTCGCAGCATGACGTCGAGGTCGCGCACTTGCGAGACGGAGCGTCCGACTTCGGCGGCCAGTTCCAGGTTGCGCGTGCGTTCGGCCACGCGTGTTTCGAGCGTACCGATGAACTCTCGCAGGCGGGAAGTCATGGTATCGAAGGCGTTTCCCAGTTTCCCCAATTCATCTTTACTTTTGAGATTGGTCGCGTGGGCGTAGTTTCCCTGCGTGATTTCCTGCGCGGAGCGCGTCAGCGCGTTGATTGGGCTGAGAATGTTGAAGAATACGATGAGGAAAAGCGCAATGAGCGTGGCTACCATGGCGGCGACGATGATGTTTGTAAACAGATTGGCTGTTTTCTTGATCTGTTTCTCCTCTGCGTTAAGGTATTGATCGTATTCTGTCACCGTCGTCCCGACTTTGCTTACGATGGCATCCAATTGATCCAGGCGGAGAACGTCCTCCTGGGTCAGCGCCTGCCCTGTCGCGGCGCGCGCTCGCAGATCCTGAAGTAACAGACTGATTGTGGACAGGGAGGTTTGAATATCGCGCAGGGAGGTTGCGATCTCGGTCCGTTTCTCGATTCGCAAGTTGGTATTGACTGCAGCTTGCATCAGGAACACGTCGTCAACCACCCGGGCGATGGCGTTGTTTTTGTCGGGCAGGTTCGATTGCGCGATTAATTTGCCCAACGCCAGCTTTTCGCTTGTGAACAGCATGACCTGTCCCAACCGCCGGCGGGCGGCGATATCTTCCAGTTGCCGCGCGTTGCGGGTGAAAACCCAAAAGGCGCCGGACAAGAGGGCGATGAGGGTCAACATTAATAAGCCGAGTTTTAATTTAAGAGACATGCATGCCTCGCTTTCATCTGGCGGAAACGATCATGGCGGCAGGATCAACCTTGCGATACTGGGCCGGAGTTATTTTTCAAGGATGGAGAAACCGGCGTTTTTGAACGCCTGTTTTCCTTCCGCGCCGGCAACGAATTCCACAAAGGCCGACGCGTCCTTTTCCGACGCGGTGTAGGATGGAATTGCAATCCACATCTCCAGAATTTCGGTAATGTCGGCGGGGATTTGGACGGCTTCCAGTTTCGGGTTGGATTTCGCGATGGAATCCCAAATGATGAGAGCGTCCACTTCATTTTTTAACAGCAGCTCCGTCATTTCGCTTGGCGTGGCGGCCAGAGCAATGATGTTGGCTTCGATGGAGTCTTTCAGGGGCGATTTCCCGATGATCTTTTTCGCCAGGCTGCCCGCCGCTCCCAATTCGGGGGTGAGGATGGAAATGCGTACCCCATCCCTAGCCAGGTCGTCCCAGGATTTCACTGTTTTGTCGCCCTTCCGCACAATGATTGCGGGGGTTAGGGTCGCCAACGGTTGACTTTCGAGGATCAGGCCATTCTGTTTCATTCGCTCCACGTCTTGCAGGGTGGCGATGTAAATGTCGCCCTGTTGGATGGCGCGCATGGTTTCCTCCAGCGTTTTGGAGGCCGCAAAACTACAATTGATGGTGACGTTCGGATGTTGTTCTTCGTAGAGGCCTTTGATCTCCAGCACGGGTTTTTTCATTGAATCGCCCGCATAGACTTCAAGAATAACCGGTTGGGGGGCGCAGCCTGACAATACCATAGCCGCGAGAGACAGGATGATAAACAGTGCGAACAGCGTTTTTGACATGTTGCAATTTCCTTATTGGTTGATTGAAGCGAAATATTTGCTAGCCGATTAAGTCAATGATTCCTGGCTGGCCTGAATATTTGCCCGGACGCGCGAGGCTCCGAGCGCCTGTCCCAGCTCGCGGATGGCGGTTTGCAGGGTCTCTTCCACGCTGGCGGCGCGCTGGATCTTCTGGCCGATCAGGTTGACCATGGTTTCCAGTTCTGCCTGGGCGCGCGATTCTTCAAATGAGCGGATGTTTTTAAGGGAGATGGCTACCTGTCCAGCGATGGATTGCAACAGCTCCACGTCTTCCTCGCCGAGCCCGTTGACCGCATTCTGCTGTACGTCCAACACGCCCAGCATTTGGTCGCCCAACGAGATCGGGACGGCCGCCTCCGACCTGGTTTCTGGGAGCAGGGGGTTGGGCAGCCAGCCTTCTGCCTGAGAGACATCCGGGACGAGGACCGGGATATTGGTCTGCGCGGCGCGCCCCACCAGGCCGAGTCCCATCTGGATCTTGTGGCCGCGCGCCAGCAGGGCGGCGCCCGCCTCGCCGGTTCCGCCCGCCATGATCAGATGTCCGCTTTCCTCATCCATGAAGTAGATGTGCGCGTGGTAGTAATTAAAGGCGGTTTTGACTTGTTCCACCACCTCCGTCGCCAGTTGACGCAGACTCGTCACCGCCATCAGGCGTCGGGTCACTTCGGCGGAGGTTTGCAGGGCTTTAGTACGGTCGGCCACGCGTTGTTCCAGGGTGGAGAAAACTTCCTGCAGTTGAGCCGCCATTTCATTGAAAGTTTTTGCCAGAATGCCGATCTCATCATCGGTTTCGACGAACGCGCGCGCTCCTAAATCGCCTGATGCGACCCGGCTGGAAGCGTTCGTCAGGTTTTCGACGGGACTTGTCAGCGCCCGAGCCGCGATGGAGGAGAGAAAGCCTACGGCCAGGATAACCGCCAAACTGACAAGCACGATCGTCCTTTCCGCCGCCTGGGGCGTCGTGAAATTCTGCAGCAGCCAGGTTGCAGTTGCGGCGACGGCCGAGACAGCCGCCAAAACGATGACCAAAAAGAGCATCAGCAACTTTGTGGAAAAGGGATATCGGGAAAATTGACGAACGACAATGACGCCAAAGCCGACAATTGCGGCGGCTGCAAGGATTGGAACCGCTGTGCCTTGTAACGCCGGAATCTGGGCTTGTAAATCGCCTCCCATCAATCCGATGAAGGCGGCGATTACCCCCGCAAGGCCGACGAGTAACAGGGCGCGATTCAGCCAGCGGCTTGGAAACGACTGTGTGGCAAAAATGATCGAGACCACCGGGATAAGAATCGCCATCAGCGTTCCCAATCCAGCGATCAACAGGGAGCCGATCCAGCCGCCGGCTATGATGGTCGCAATCATCACGCCCATTGCCTCGACGGTCTTACCGCGCTGACTTAATAGCATCCCTCCGCCGCTTGCCAGGGCAAGCATGAGGGTAAGCGCCACCAGGAACCAACCCTGCCACACTTGCGATTGATAAGCGATAAAAGCGTACACAGGCATCGAAAGGAGACTCACCAGCAAAAAGATCAGACTGGCGTAATAGGCATTGCGCGCCTGTGGGGTTCCTTCAAAAGCAAAAAAAGATCTGGGTCTCATGGGTTACTCCTTGCCGCCTCCAGGTATCCGCTGCTCGTGTCTTGAAGGGCGTCAAGCATGGCGTTCAGCGAGTCGGGGGTGACGTTTTTGTCTTCCTGTCCTTCGGTGAGGAAAATATCCCCCACCGCGTTGACGAATCCAGCCTCCAGGGTCCGCTTGCACAGGGTTAAGAAAACCTCGTACTTTACTTTGACAGGTTGAGGCAGGGATGCCAGGCTGTCCCGTAATAAAAATGCATATGTGCGGGCGATGTACAGCCAGTCCTCCTCTGTCGCATGCGAAAAGGCGGACATGAGGCTGCCCTGTAAGGCCGTATCGGTTATTCCAGAATAAAAAGTAAATCGTTCGAGAAAGCGGCGATCGGGTTGGTTGAATACATTAATGTTGAAGACTCCCCATTGTGGATACTGCGCGTTGTCAATATGACGGTCGCCCCAGTCGTCGAAGACGCGGATCGCGCTGTTGAATCTTTCCCGAACCAGTTTCATCAGGATGTCATCCTGGTAGACTTCCTGTAACGAGGGCAGGCTTTTATCGTGATTCCGATAAATGGAATAGATCAGCGTCAACGCGCTCATCAAACCGGAATCGACGATCGTTTTGCGGGCGACTTCGTCGGCATGTTCATCCCAAAACGACGGCGAGAGTCCAGCGATGAAGTATTCGCGGCTCAAATTGCGGACGCGCGCCTCATTGTCCAGTATATCCAGGTAAATCGCGCGCAGGATATGGGGCGTGTCTTCCGGGTGTTCGTTTAGTTTGCGGACCATGCGCTCGATGTGTCTTAATCCCGCTCGGCGAAACGCTGCCGCGCCTGGGATATGATCCGAAGCGGCGGCCATCCCGCGCGTTTCAGCCGCCACGCGTTGCACCGCCGCGACCATGGCGTCATCGCCGCGATCCATGCTTTGATCGGCCCAATAGAGGACAGCGATTGCTACTGCCGCGTTTTGAAGCCGTTCCGTATCCTTCAGTTCGCCTGCCGAAATCGACGCGCAAAATGCGACGGACTTTGGGCCGACTTGATTCACAATTTCGTCCAAATCGTTTGGCGAAGCGTCGGGCAATCCTTCCTTCAGAGCCGCGCGAAACGACTCTTGAAAACCGCTGTAGATGCGATCTACCTGCGCAAGCATCTGGTCCGCCTTAATTTCAAGCGGATAGGAATCTCCGAAAATCGGATTGTTCCACATTAAGCGCAACAGGTGGGAAAGTTTTTGAGATCGTTTCATGGCATGACTGTTACTGTCGCATCGGCCAGAATTTGGATGTGGAGATAAATGGATTGCTCACGATGCGGCTTCCCTGGCATTTTTCTGGCGGGCGGTTCCCATTGTAGGCGTCAATGTCGCCGAAGTAGGCTTCATGCCCAACGCGTGTCCCAATTCCCGCACTGCAATTTGCATGGCAGATTCAATGGTGGCCGCGCCCTGAATCTTCTGGCTGATCGCGTTCAGCATACTTTCGCGCTCAGCCTGCTTTTGGGCGCGTTCGAACTGGCGGCGGTTTTCCAGCACGGTGGCGATCTGCGGCGCCAGCGAGGCGAACAGGCGGATTTCGTCCGAAGTGAAGTTGTGCGGATGTTCGCCTTCCAGCAGCAGGAGCGCATCCTGGCGCGACCGGACGAACAGCGGCAGCGCGACCACGCTGCGGTAGCGCAGTTTTCGGAAAATTTCTTTGGCGGTCTCGTCAATCCGCTCATCGTTCAACATGTCGTCGAAGAAGAGCGGTTCTTTGCTTGTGAACAGGGAGACGGATTTGAGCGCCTCTTCGGAATAATGCGTTCCAATAGGCGTGGCTGGCAATTCGGCGTTGTTCGACCAGTTGGCGGCGATGGTCATGCCTTTCAGGGCGCCGTTGGGATCGTAATCCAGGAGGCCCAGGATGGCCCGGTCTATGGCTGGGATGTCCATCGCTTCGACGGCGGCGCGCGTCAATTCCTGCATGTCCGCCGATTGCGCCAACTCGCGGCTGGCCTCGAACAATTTCTCGGTCTGGGCCAGGGCGGACTGGGTCTGGTCGTGTTGGCGCGCGTTTTGTATGGCGATGGCGATCTGCGCCGCCAGCGTGGTTTGTACGTCAACGTCCGCCTCGGTGAAGCGTCCGACCTGGTCGGATTGCACGTCGAAGACGCCGATCGCCTGTTCGCCGACGATCATCGGCACGGCCAGTTCGGAGCGGGTATTTGGCAGCAGGGGGTTGGGGAGGAAGTCCGGCGCGGCGGTCACGTCGTTGACGGTGACGCCTTTTCGTTCGCGGGCGGCGCGGGCCACCAGCGACCGCTCGCGGTTGAGCGGGATCGAGTGTCCCTCGGCGACCATGCGCCGTCCCGGCTCGCCTGCGCCCGCGGCCAGCGTGAGATTTTCGCCGGTTTCGTCGAGCAGGTAGATGTGGGCATGGTAGAAGTCGAAGCGCTCTTTGGTGAGGTCCACCACTTCCTGCAGCAGCCTGTCCGTTTCCAGGATCGTGGAAGCCGAAGCGCCGACTTCCGCCACCGTGGAAAGCGCCTTCGTGCGTTCGGCCACGCGTTGTTCGAGCGAGCCGATCAAATCGCGTAGTTGCGCGGCCATCGAATTCACGGTCTGGCCCAGAACGCCGACCTCATCCTTCGATTCGATGCGCGCCTGCGCGTCCAGGTTGCCTTTGGCAATCTCTTCGGCGGTGTCGCGCAGTTGGGATAACGGACGTAGAAACATCTGGCCGAGGATCTGGCTTACGACTGCGGCCGTGAGCAAAATCCCGATGAAGAGCAGGATAACCGTCTTACCGGCCTGCTCCGTTTCTCTTTCAGAACGCGCGCGGGATTCGAGATAGGCGCTTTCCAACTCGGATGTGGGCGCGATCAGCCCGATGCTGTATCCAACGCTTTCCAGCGGGAAGTAGGAGATGTAATATTCCGTTTCGCCCATGTTCACTTTCGTCAACCCTGCTTCCCCGCGGACCATTTTATCCGTGACCGTTTGCAGGTCCGCGGGACCGAGTCCCAGCACGGTCTGTTTGGGCGATTCGTTGAACGGCACATTTTCCGGCTGGAGTCCGAAGAAGGCATATCCCGCGTCGGTCATGCTGAGGATGCGTCCTTCGGGATCGATTAGGAAGGCGAAGCCGCTTTGTCCCGCCTGAACGCCTGAGATTTGGTCGGCGACGCGCGCCAATTGGATGTCGGCTCCCATCACGCCGCGGAATTTGCCGCTCTGGTCGTACACCGGGATGGAGTTGGTCACCATCAGTCCGAGGCCGGCGGGATCCTGGTAGGGCGGCGTCCAGACCGGTTTTCGGTCCGGGTTGTTCTTCGGCGCGGCGAGCGCGTAGAATACGCTGTCTTGCGCGTTAAAATCTGGAGGGAGGGCGGCGGCCAGATCAATATTCGGATAGTACAGGGTCGGGCCATTCGCGCTGATGAAATAGGTCGCTACGATGTTGGGGTTGGATTTCAAAACGGACGGCGCGATGAAATCCAGATAAACGGAGACATTCAGTTCTTCGAGCGCGGCTTCAGTGAGGCGGGTGGAGGCCGGCGAGAATACCGAGCTGGGGTCTTTGGCCGAGTTGCTGTATTGTCCGCCCGCCAGCCTGGCAAGGGAATTGGCGTCCCAATACGAGCCTGTCCCTAATATATTGGTCCGCTCGAACAGAGATTCCCGATAATCTACCAATGATTGCAGGGTCGTTTCGATCTCGGCGAAAGCCTCGCTGGCCTTGCCCGCCTCCCTTTCGGCGGCGGCGTTCAATTGAAGTTCCGCCTGCTCCTGAATGGCGGATTGTAGTTCGCCGGTCAGGGCCGCTACCGTTCGGTTCGAGTTTTGGTACATGAAAAAACTAAAGACGCCCAGCGCTCCGCCGGCGATCACGAACGCGCTCAATAGAAACTTCGTGCGCAGGGAATAATTGCGGAAATTGCGGACGATCACCCCCCCGTAGATCAGGGCAAAAACGCCGATGATGCCCGGAGCGAAAACGCGCACGGCTTCCGGTTGGGGCAGGCGGTAAGGAGGCAGGTATAAGTCGAGCAGGATGCACGCGATGACGCCCGCCGCGCCGACGATCATGGCGCGCTGCGCCGATTTTGCGTCCAATGTTTGCCCGACGGCGATCGCGATCAGGATTCCCAATCCCACGCCGAGCATCAGTCCCGTCCCCTCGATCAGCATGACAAGCACAAGGAAGGTAAGCGTTAATCCCCAAATGAGCATCCATACGGCGGTTGTCGTCCGTCCGCGCCGCGCCTGGAAGTAGGCAATGAGGGCTATCGCCGAGAGCGCTACCATGCCCGCGCCCCAGCCATACAGCTGCCAGTCTCCGGAGCGCCAGCCCAGGAAGAAGTAGAACGAGGCGGCGATGGCGGTGGAGATGGAGCCTCCCAGCGCAAGACGCAAGGTGTTGCGCGCTTCGGGCGTTTCCGGTATGGAAGGAATGAATTGCTTTTTCATGCGGACCTCTTGGTGGATGCGGCGGTCGGTCTTCGTTTCAGGCGCGTTCGGCGCGTTGAGCGGAGCGCCACTGTTCGTTTTCGATGGCTACGGAAACCTGGTTGGCGATGGCTTGCAGGATCGGGGAATGTTCCGGTTTGAAATGGGCGATGGCGGGGTGGAAAAGCAGGATCGCCCCGAAGGATCTGTTGTGACGGTCGCGCAGGGGGACGTAAAGCGTCGAACGGACGTCGCGCCCCACGCGGGTTTGCCAGGCTTCGTCTTCCTGCGCGTTGTCAATACACTCGCCGTTCGAGCGGTTGTCCTTTTCCAGAAAATCCTTGAACTGCGCGAGGTCCAGGCGTTCCGCGGAGGCGGGGAAGACGCGCTGCGAATTGTTTTGAAAATCCAGGAAGTAACCCGCCCCGGCGCCCAGTCTTTGGACGACCAGGCTGAGGACGTTGTCGAGATGCGTTTCGATGGGGCCGGGCGCGGTCAAAATGCCGGTGGCTTCGAGCAGCATGCTCAACTCGCGGTTCTGGCGCAGGAGGTGATCGCTGGATTCCTTTACGCGCAGTTTGGTGCGGATGCGCGCCATCAGTTCGCGGCGGTCGAACGGCTTGGTGACGTAATCGTCCGCGCCGAGGTGGAATCCCGCCTGGACGTCCGAGGGATCGATGCGGGCCGCGGTCAGGATGATGACCGGGATGTGCCGCAAGTCCGCGTCGGCGCGCATTTCTTCGAGGACGGCGAAACCGTCCTTCTTGGGCATGTTCACGTCGAGCAACACGAGGTCGGGATGACTCCGGCGGGCCTGCTCCAGGGCTTCCACCCCGTCGGCCGCGGCGATATATTCATAGCCCTCGTTTTCGAGATAGCGCGAGAGCAGCGTCACATTGTCGGGACGGTCGTCGGCCACAAGGATCCTGTGCGGCCGGCCGGCGGCTTGCTGCGCCGCGGCCGGCCGGGAACGATTCCATTCGCCCAGCAGGTTTTCCACGATCTGGCAGATGCGTTCGGGACGCACCGGCTTGAGGAGAATCTCGTCCACTTTTGCGCGGCGGGCGGTTTCCTTCAACCCTGGCACGTCGTAGGCGGTGATCAGAATCACGTGCGCCGGCCGCCCGCCCGGATGGTTTTGCAGTTTCTCCGCCAACTCCAGGCCGTTCATCTCAGGCATGATCATGTCGGTGATGAGCAGGTCGGCGGCGAAATCGTCCGCCACTTTAAGCGCCTCGCGCCCGCTGGTGGCGGAACGCGCCTCCACCTGTTTGCCTAATTGAGCGACGGCTCTCGCCAGCATAGTGGCGGTGTTGGGATGGTCGTCCACGATGAGGACGCGCATTGGATGGACGCCGGATTCAGGGCTTGCAGGTTTCATGCGCCCATTTTCCCTCAAAGTCCCCCGGTGGTCAGATTGTCATGGGAAGAGAAAAGTTGGCAAAAGTTGGCGGGGCAAAGGTCAGTCGGCGACGAGTCGATAGCCGAAGCCGCGCACATTGATAATGAAGGACGGGTCTTGCGGGTCGGGTTCAATGGCCTGGCGGATATGGTGGATGTGCCACTTCACCAGTTCCTGCGCCTCGCGCATCTCGGCCTGGTAGCCCTGCGCCTCGGCGACGAGCGTCTGGTAATCCACCACGCTGGGAGCGTGACGCGTCAACACGAGGAGATAGTCGAACGCGGTGGGAGGAAGGCTGACGACGCGCCCGGCGACGGTGACGCGTCGGGCATGGAGGTCCAGCCTGACGGTCCCGCGCGAGACGAACCGCTCGGCGGTCTCTCCTCGCTCGGGCGGGACGCGCGTTTCCTCGTCCTTTTCCAGGCCTTCGAGCTCCGCCTGCAACGCCTGGATCTGCGCCTGGAGTTCGCGGCGGCGGCGTTCTTTTTCGCGCTGGGCAAGGATGTCCTGCGTCCGCTCGATCATGACCTGGGGCTGGAGCGGTTTGAGGAGGTAGTCGGTGGCGCCGAGCCGCAGCGCCTCGACCGCCGAGTTGACGTCGGGCTGGGCGGTGAAGAGGATGACCGGCAGGTCGGGACGGGCCGCGTGGATGCGTTTGAGGGCTTCCAGTCCGGGCATGCCCGGCATGCGCAGGTCCATGTAGACGATGTCGAAGTCGCCGCCCGCCACCAGTTCCAGCCCCTGTTCGCCGCTTTCCGCGCTGGTCACTTCGTGGCCGGCGCGTTGCAGGATGCGCGTCAGGGTTTGGCGCAGGCTGGCTTCGTCGTCAATGATGAGCACGCGCCCAGACAGGTTCATGCTTCCTCCTCGTTGTGGATGGGGAGCCAGAGGGTGAAGGCCGCGCCGCCTTCCGGCCGGTTCTCGGCGGCGATGCGTCCGTTGTGCCGCTGGACGATGTCGTAGGTGATGGTGAGGCCGAGGCCGGTGCCGCCATCCTTGTCGGTGACGAAGGCGTCGAAGATGCGCGGCAGGATCTCCGGCCGGATGCCGGGGCCGGTGTCGGCGACGGTCAGCGCGACTTCGCCGTCGCCGCCGCGCCGGGTGGCGACGGTGAGTCTCCCGCCGCCCGGCATCGCCTCGACCGCGTTCATGACGAGGTTGAGCGTCACTTGTTTAAGTTGGTCTGGCAGGCCGCGGGCCGGGGGCAGCGACGGGTCGGGGTGGAACTCGAAGGCGATCTCGAGACGCCGCAAGTGGGCGGCGACCAGGGTGTGGACGTTTTCCACCAGCGCGTTGATCTGGACCGGGCGGAAGTCTGCCGCGTGCAGGGGGCGGTAGGAACTGTGCAGGCGTTCTATCAGGGAGGCCATGCGTTCGGCCTCCGAGAGGATGGTGTCCAGGTCCTGTTTTCCCTGCTCGGATATGCCCTGTTCCTCCTTGAGGAGAAACAGCGCGTTCTGGATGGCCTGGAGCGGGTTGTTCAATTCGTGTGAGACGGAGGCCAGCAGCCGTCCCACCAGCGCGAGGCGCTCGCTTTGGAGCAGTTGCGAGCGGATGGCTTTTTCCTGCTGGAGGGAGGCCTGGAGATCCGAGTAGAGCGAGGCTTTTTGCAACGCGACCGCCAGTTGTTCGGCGATGGCGCCGACGAGTTGCAGGTCGCGCCCGGTCAGCCGGCGCGGCGGAGATTGCTCGATGTCCAGTACGCCCAGCGCCCGATCGTTGACTTTGATGGGCATGGCCAGTTCGGATTGCGTGTGCGGCAAGAGCGGGTGTGGATGGTAAAAGAGGACTTTATCCACGTCGTTGGTCAGGAAAGGTTCGCCGGTGAGCGCCGCGTGTCCCACGATGCCGGTCCCGGCGGGAAGCCGCGCTTTTGCAAGCATTTCTCCCTGATCTGTGCGGTCGTGATGCACGATGAGCTCGTCTGTGACGGGGTCTATGATGAAAATGCCGACATAATAATAGTCAAAATTCTCGTGCAGGAGGGCGACCACTTCCTCCATCAATTCATCGGGGTTCAACGAAGCGGACAGTTCCCGCGCGATGCGATACAGCGCGTTGGTTTCCTTCAATCCCTGCTGGGTCTCTTCCCAGAGACGGGCGTTTTCGATGGCGATGGAGGCCTGCGCGCCCAGCGCCGAAAGCAATTGGATTTCTTCCGCCGAGAACGCGTCGGCCTGACGGCTTTGCACGCTGATGGCGCCGAGCCTTTTTTCCCCGCTTTGGACGGGCGCCACCGCCAGGGATTGGAAACGCGGCCGGGTGTTTTGACGCAGGAAGCGCGGGTCGGCGTCCACGTTGGCGATGTTGATCGGTTCGCCCGAGGCGATTACCTGCCCGGCCACGCCCTCGCCGAGATGCATGTTGACCGTTCTGATTTCGGAGGCTTCGAACCCGGAGACCGCGCGCGCGATCAATGTCTGATTTTCCTCGTCCAGCAGGTGGATGACGGCCTGCTCGGTCCCCGCGATCAATTCCCGCGCCGAGTCCACGATCAACTGCAAAACGTGGTCGAGACTCACGCGTTCCCTCTCGCTCAAGGCGCGCCCGATGTCTGCCAGGGCGCGCGCCTCGCGCAGGCGCCGCTGGAGTTCTCTCTCGGTGCGGGCGCGGTCTTCCTGGACGAGGCGCAGGTAGCCGGTCATCAGCCCCGACCAAAGGATCAACGCTATACCGGGCCAAAGCGCGCCCAGGAGCAGATTCCCGGTGACCCGATACAGGATCAGGCTGCCAGCGGCGCTCAGGCCCAGTCCCGCGGCGCCCCCGCCCCAGACGCCGAAATACCATCCCGCCAGCGCCGCTGGAAAAATCCCCAGCGCCGCGCTCGTCGTCCCGAGCGTCCGATACAGGCTGGGGAGCGCCGCGAGATATAAAACAGACAACCCCAGGACAGGGACCCATTTTGCGTATAAGGGGACCGGTCTGGCCTGGGGCTGTGTCATCTCATCATCCTTTTTCGCGTCTCGCAGACTTCGAGCGGATCCCGTCTATTTGGCGTAGTCCACCGCCCGCGTCTCGCGGATCACCGAGACTTTGATCTGACCGGGATACTGCATGGTCTCTTCGATCTTCTTGGCGACGTCGCGCGCCAGCCGCGCCGAGTCGAGGTCGTCGATCTCCTCCGGGCGGACGATGATGCGCACTTCGCGTCCCGCCTGGATTGCGAAACTCTGCTGCACGCCCTTGAACGAACTGGCGAGGTCTTCGAGAGTCTTGATGCGTTTGATGTAGGCTTCCAGGTCTTCGCGGCGCGCCCCGGGCCGCGCCCCAGAGATGGCGTCTGCCGCCTCGGCGATGACGGCCTCGATGGTCTCCTGTTCCACTTCGTGGTGGTGCGAGGCGATGGCGTTGACCACTTTGTGGTTCACGTTGTAGCGCTTACAGAATTCGGCGCCCAGTCCGGCGTGCGTGCCTTCCTGGTTGTGATCCATGGCCTTGCCGATGTCGTGCAGGAAGCCGCCCTGCTTGGAAATTTCCACATCCGCGCCCAACTCGGCCGCCAGGATGCCCGCCAGTTTGGCTACCTCCACCGCGTGGGCGAGCTGGTTCTGCCCGTAGGATGTGCGGAATTTCAACCGCCCCATCATGCGCAGCACTTCGGGATGCAGCCCCGCGATGTTGGCGTCGTAGGCGGCCTGCTCGCCCGCCTCGTTGATGATCTTGTCCACGGCCCTGGTCTCGTCTTCGATGATCTTCTCGATGTGGGTGGGGTGGATGCGCCCGTCCACCGTCAGGCGGACGAGGGCGCGGCGGGCGATCTCGCGGCGCACCGAGTCGAAGCACGAGATGGTGACCGACTCGGGCGTATCGTCCACGATCACGTCCACGCCCGCGGCCTGCTCGAAGGCTTTAATGTTGCGCCCGTTGCGGCCCACGATGCGTCCCTTCATCTCCTCGTTCGGCAGGGTGACGCGCGAACTGGTGACCTCGGCCACGTGGTCCGACGCGACGCGCTGGATGGCGTCGGCGATCAACTTGCGGGCGCGTTTCTCGCCTTCCTCGCGCGCCTCCGCTTCGATCTGGCGGTAGATGCGCGCCATGTCGGCGCGGGCTTCCTTCTCCACCGCCGCGAACAGGTCCTTGCGGGCGTCCTCCTGCGACAGATTCGAGATGTGTTCAAGTTTTACCACTTCCTGCTCGTAGAGTTTGTCGATCTCGTTGGCGCGGCGGTCAACGGAGGATTGTCGTTTGTTCAGGTTTTGCTCGCGCTGTTCGAGTTTGTCGGCGCGGTTTTCCAGTTCGGTGCGGCGCTTGTCGAGACGTTCGGCCTCGCGGCTGTTTTCGACGCGGCGCTCCTTGATGTCCTGTTCGGCGGCCTGCAAAACCCTGGCCGCGTTTTCACGCGCCTGGGTTTCGATCAGGCGCGCTTGTTCGCTCGCGCCTTTCAGGATGTTGGCGGCCTTTTCCTGCTGGTCGCGCATGGCTTTTTCCACCTGGTAGCGATGGAACAAATATCCCGCCGCCGCGCCCAGGGCAATTCCAAAAACGATCAATATCAGCCAAAAGATTGGGTTCATGGGAATTCCTCATTGTCAAAGTTGGTGTCTTGCCCGCCATCGCGCTCGAGCCAGAGGCGTTTTACCGTCGGCGCGATGACCTCGTAATCGAATCCTCGCCGGGCGAGGAATCCGCTCAATTTTTTTCGGAACTCGAGCCACTCCAGACCTTCGAGGCGGCGGGCCCGTTTCTGCGCGGCCGCGTAGGCCAGGGTTGTCTCGTCTGTGGTCTCGGTCGCGGACTGTATGGCGGCCTCGTCCACTCCCTTTCGGCGCAGTTCGATCGCCAGCGCGCGGCGGCTGCGCGGACGGAACTCGGAGCGGTTCGCCACCCAGTCCCGCGCGAACTGGCCGTCGTTCAGCAGGCGTTCCTCGCGCAGGCGTTCCACCGTCCGCTCGATGACCGCGGGCGGGACCTCGTGCTTTTCGAGGTTCCTGCGGACTTCCGCCTCGGAGCGGGCGCGGTAACCCAGGAAGAGCATGGCCTGTTGGTAGGCCTTTTCCTGCGCGTCCTCCGCCTGGAGTTGGGCGATTTTTGCCTCGTCCAGCGCCTGGCCGGTCTTCAGCCATGCGGCGGTGATTTTTGCCAGCCCGAAGGCGAATTCCCCGTCGAGGTAAACGTTTACCCGGTGGGGGTTGTTCTTCTGGGCTTCGATGGCGGTGATCCTCTTCATCCAATCTCCCGCGGGCGGGATTAAAAACACACAGCCGCAGGCCGCCTGGGGAGGCCTCGGCTGTGCAATCGGTCTGGGTTGGCTACAACGGCTCGCCGCCCCGCGCGAGACGGAACGGAGAGTCATACGCTAAACCGGATGACGGTTCAAATCAACAATCACCAAAATCCTGTCAGTCAGTTCGGTTTTCGTCGCAATTTGTCCCAATTGCAGGGCAAAAGTCGTAGTTCCGTACAATTTGCAAGCCGGGCCGAGGAATCGGCAGCCAATGGGTCAGGCGTGTTCTTGCAGCGTGCCTGAATTATACTTGATAAAACGCCCGGCCGACAATGTCCCATTAAAATTACCCGAAATATGTGACAAAATGAACTAAAAAAAATTGATGGATTGTGCGATAATAGCATGTGCATATTCCCATCCCTGTTTCAGACAACTGGAGGTCCCATGGCAAAGATTACGCGTGAAGACGCGCTTGAGTATCACCGACTTAAAGGAAAACCCGGCAAGATCGCAATCCTTCCGACCAAGCCTATGGATACCCAACGCGACCTGAGTCTGGCTTATTCGCCCGGCGTGGCCGACGCGGTTTTAGAGGTGGAAAAGAATCCGCAGGATGCCTACGAATACACTTCAAAAGGAAACCTGGTGGCCGTCGTTTCCAACGGGACGGCCATCCTCGGTCTCGGCGACCGCGGCGCTTTGGCGAGCAAACCCGTGATGGAAGGCAAGGGCGTGCTGTTCAAGAAATTCGCGGACGTGGACGTGTTCGACATCGAAGTCAACTCGCACGATCCCGACGAGATCATCAAAGTCGTCGCGGCCATCTCCCCGACTTTTGGCGGGATCAACCTCGAAGACATCAAAGCCCCCGAATGTTTCTACATCGAGGAAGAACTCAAGAAGATGCTCGACATCCCCGTCTTCCACGACGACCAGCACGGGACGGCCATCATCTCCTCGGCAGGGCTGGCGGGCGCGCTGGAGATCATCGGCAAGAAACACGCGGACATCCGCCTCGTGATTTCGGGAGCCGGCGCGTCGGCCATTTCCTGCGCGGAACTCGCCATCCGCTGGGGCGTGAAGCGGGAAAACATCATGCTTGTAGACACCAAAGGCGTGGTGTACAAGGGCCGCAAGGAGGCATGAACAAGTACAAAGAACGCCTCGCCGTGGACGACAAAGGCCATCGGACGCTGGCGGACGCCGTGAAGGATGCCGACGTGTTCTACGGCCTCTCTGTGGCGAATATCCTGACGCCGGAGATGGTCAAATCCATGGCCAAGGACCCGATCATCTTCGCTATGGCGAACCCGGACCCGGAGATCCGTCCCGAATTGGCGCAGGAAGCCCGCCCGGACGTGATCATTGCCACTGGCCGCTCCGACTACCCCAACCAGGTCAACAACGTGCTGGGGTTCCCGTTCATCTTCCGCGGCGCGCTGGACGTCCGCGCCCGGTCCATCAACGACGAGATGAAGTTCGCCGCCTCCCAGGCGCTCGCCGCGCTGACCAAGGAGGACGTGCCAGATTCCGTCCTGCGGGCCTATGGCGTGAACAGCCTGAAATTCGGACGCGAGTACATCATCCCCAAGCCGCTCGACCCGCGCGTCCTCCTTTGGGAAGCGCCTGCCGTCGCCGAGACGGCCATGAAGACGGGCGTGGCGCGTAAGCCGATCGACATCAACGAATATCGCCAGCAATTGACGTTCCGCCAGGGCAGGGGCGAGCAGATGCGTTACTTCTTTCAAAACAAGGCGCGCGCCAGCGGCGGGACGAAACGCGTCGTGTTCGCGGAGGGCGAGGAGCCGAAAGTCATCCGCGCCGCGTACCGCTTGAAAGAGGAAGGGATTGCCGCTCCCATTCTGATCGGCCGACCCGAAGTCGTCCAGGAACGCGTCGCCGAACTCGGCCTGCACTGCTGCCCTGAGGTGGTGGACCCCTTCAACTTTACGCGCATTGACGAATACGCCCGGGCCTATCACAATCTCCGCGCCCGCAAGGGCGTGTCCCTGGCGATTGCCCGCAACCGCATCCGCCAGGCCAATATATTTGGCCCGATGATGGTGAAAATGGGCGACGCGGACGCGTTCGTCTCGGGACTCACCTATGAATATCCCGACGTCATCCGCCCCGCGTTGCGCATTCACCACACGGCCGCGGGCGCGGCGCGCGCCGCCGGCGTGTACATCATGATCGTGGATGACCGCGTCTATCTCTTCACCGACGCCACCGTCAACATTGACCCGAGCGCGGAAGACCTTTCGGAGATCGCCTGCCTGGCCGCGGATTTCGCCAAGCAACTCGAGATCGAGCCGCGCGTGGCCTTTCTTTCGTTCTCCAACTTCGGCTCCACGCCGCATCCGCTTTCGGAGAAGGTGCGCAAGGCAGTGGACCTTACCAAGGCCCGCCGTCCTGACCTCGTGGTGGACGGCGAGATGCAGGCCGATACCGCCGTCATCCCTGAGATCGTGGAGGAACGCTACCCGTTCAGCCAGGTCAGGGACGCGAACGTGCTGGTCTTCCCCTCGCTGGAATCGGCGAACATCGCCTACAAACTGCTGGCGCGTCTCGGCAACGCCAAAGCCATCGGGCCGATCCTGCTCGGGACGGGCGCGCCCGTCCATGTGTTGCAGACGGGCGACGACGTCAACGCCATCGTGCAGATCGCCTCGGTCGCCGTGATGGACGCGATGGGGCGGAACGGGAAGGAAAAGAAGGCTCCCGCGAAGAAGTGATCGGTGGTCAGTAATCAGTGACCAGTGATCAGTGGTCAGTAAGCGAAGAACCTCGGAGATTTTGTCTCCGAGGTTCTTAATTGTCAGTAAATCACGAAAATCATGCGTAACTTGCGCCCTTCGCGTAGCGCGCAAATCTAACGGTACGCCTGCCCTCCCACTCCGCTTCGCTTCGCTTCGGGGACGATGTGGCGGGCGGCGCCAGGGGAGACCGCCACATATGCTTTCGTGAAGCACTGATTATACAAAGTCCAGCAAAATTCCTACAACCAATCTCCAATTACCAATTACCAATCCCACCTCACTCCTGCCATTCCAATTCGAATTCATCCCCGATGTACACGGTGTCGCCCTCCTTGATTCCCGCTTTGCGAAGCGCCTCGTCCACGCCGAGTTTTTCCATCAATTTTTGGAACCGTCTCAGCGAGCCTTCGTGTTGCCAGTAGGTCATCTTGGCGGCGCGCTCGATGGCCGCGCCGGAGATGCGCCACTCGTCCGCGCCCTCGCGCCTGACCTCGAACTGCTTCTCATCCGCCTGCGGACGGTAGACCGGCAGCGACGGCTCCACTTCCTCCAATGTCGGCGTCTCGGCGAGTCTGTGCGCGGCCTTCAGGAGCAGGTCGCGCGTGTTCGTCCGCGCCAGCGCGGAGACGGACATCAAGTCCACTTTTTTCTTTTTGAATTTCTTTTTCAGATCCGCGAACCGCTCCTGGACTTCGGGCTGGTCAATTTTGTTCAGCGCCACGACCTGCGGCTTTTTGGCGAGATACGGATCGAACAACGCCAACTCGGAATTGATCTGGCTGAAATCTGCCAGCGGATCTTCGTTCAGCCCGTCCAGCAGATGGATCAGGACGCGCGTCCGCTGGATGTGACGCAAAAAATCGTGACCGAGTCCCGCGCCCTCCGCCGCGCCTTCGATCAGCCCCGGGATGTCCGCCAGCACGACGGTCGTGTCGTCGTCAATGTTTGCCACGCCGAGGTTCGGCTCCAACGTGGTGAACGGGTACGAATCGATCTTCGGACGCGCGTTCGTCAACGCCGCGAGCAGCGTGGACTTACCCGCGTTCGGCAGGCCGACCAGCCCGATATCGGCGATCAACTTCAACTCAAGTTTGAGCCGCCGCTCCTCGAACGGTTCGCCCTTCTCGGCGGTGCGCGGCGCCTGGTTGCGCGAAGTCGCGAAATGCTGGTTGCCGCGTCCGCCGCGGCCTCCCCGGCAGACGGTCAGGCGTTGACCCGCCTGCGTCAGGTCGCCGATCAACTCGCGCGAGTCCGCGTCGAAGATGGCCGTGCCGGGCGGGACGGGAATCACCAAATCCGCGCCGCCGCGTCCCGACTTCCGATTCGAGCCGCCGTTCTTCCCGTCCTCCGCCGCGAACTTCTGGTTGGGACGGAAAGCCGAAAGCGTGTTGAGCGTGGGCTTCACCTCGAAGATCAAGTCGCCGCCCTTGCCGCCGTCGCCGCCGTCGGGGCCGCCGCGCGGCACATACTTCTCGCGGCGGAAATGCACCATCCCGTCGCCGCCCTTTCCAGAGCGCGCATAAATTTGAACCTGGTCAATGAACATGCCGTGATTATAACCTGCGGCGGAAAACGCGCTGTTACTTTTCGCGTACAATGGATACATATAATCAGGCGCTGCGCCGTTTTCGGCCCGGACAGCGTTGTTCGGATCTTCCGCCGAGGAGACAACCATGAAACGGTTTTGGACTCTTTCCGCGCTGCTCTTTCTGTTGACGGGACTCCTTGGTCTTTCCCCGCTCGCGCGGGCTGAGGCCTCCTCAGCATTTTCCCCGCCTCAGCAGGATTCTCCCACCGACACGCCCTCGGCCCCTTCTCCTCCCACGCCCGGCGAAATCATCGCCGCCGTCAACAACCTGCGCGCCTCGCGCGGACTCGCCCCCCTGACGACCAACTCCATCCTGATGCAGGTCGCGGCAGACCAGGCCAACGCGCTCGCGGCCTCCGAAGGCGCCATCGGGCACGAACGTCCCTGCGGCATGACCCTCGGACAGGACCTGCTCCGACGCGGCTTCCCGCTGGCGGGCGCGCTCTCGCTCGACGGCTACCGCTCCGAAAACTGGGTGGCCGCCTCCACTGCGGAGGATGCGATCAACTTCTGGCTGGGCGACGATCCGCACACGAACACCATGCTCTCCGAAAACCGCAGCGACATCGGCGCGGCTGTGGCGGCCAGCGACCAGATCTACGTCGTCCTCGAGACCGCGCTCAGCACGGCCAGCGGACAAATGCAATACGAGGCGGCGGGCATCCTCACGGGCATCCCGATGACGGTCGCCGCCTGTTCCGGCCAGAGTACGCAGGACGCGGCGAACAGTTTGCTTCCGCAATACTCTGTCCCGGTGGCGCGCGCCACCGCGCTCCCAAACGGGGATGCGATCCACGAAGTGAAGTATGGACAGGCGCTGTGGAGCATCGCCATCCAATACGGGACGACCATCGAGCAGATCCGCCGTTTGAACAACCTGCCGCTCACGCCCGTCATTTATCCCGGCCAGAAATTGATTGTGATTCAGGGCGCCACCCAGCCCGCGCCCGGCGCGGCGCTGACTTCCACCCTCCCCGCCGCGAACGTGGGTTATGATTTCGTCATCACGCCCATCGCCACGTACACGCCCTCGCCGACCGGCGCGCCGCAGACCCCGGTCTCCTCGGGCGATTTCGTCCAGCAGAACGGGATGGCGCTCGCGATCCTGGGGATCAGTTTTATGGCGTTGTTGTTTGGGATTGGGGCGATGGGGAGGAGGAAGACGGGTGGGAATTAAAACTCATCGTCCTCGTTTGTGGCTTGAATTTCCTGCCCGACCAATTCCTTCCACAAACGGACAACTTCTTCGCCCGCGTCTTCCGCTTTCAATCTATCCAAAACCGGCCCTTCTTCCCGCTTGAGTTTTGGAAATGCCAACAGCAACATGGCGAGGTCACGCCAGTCCGTGCCTGATTTGGGCTGGCCGCGGCGCATGTGATAGGCAAGGACTTTCAGCGCGATCAATTCTTCGGGCGAAGCGACCAGGACTTCCGAGATTTTTCTTGCGGGCGGCAGGCTTGCGACCGGTCGAATGTCTACCAAATGGCGATTCCCAGATTTTTGGATTTGATACAGCCTGAACCCGCGCCCCTCGGCCACTTCTCGGACTCTGATCGCGGCGTGGAATTTCCCGCCGAGAAAAGCGCGTAGTTCCTCCGCAAGTTCGCCCGCGCGAGTGGACAGCAGGTCAATATCCTGACTCATGCGCGGCTCTGAAACGTACGCGTTGACCGCTTGCGCGCCGAATACTACGACATCCTCTCGTCCGCGCAAAAACTCCAGAACCGCCTCCTGGATGACCGCCAGCGGCAGGGTTTCGTTCATGATGAACTCCTGAAAAGTAAGCGATCCTGCATTGAACATAGTGTGATTCTAGCATAATTCCATCGTCTTGTTCGCGCTGGAATGCGCGGCGTCCGTCTTGGGGAAGATTGGAAGCGGAACTGGTATGAAAAGAGACTTCCGAAGTCTCCAGGACTTCGGAAGTCTGCTTTTTTCTAATCCACAAACCGATATTTCAACAGCGTCCAGACCGCCTCGAAAGCGTCTTTCAGTCCGATCTTTTTTCCCTGCGAGTAATCTCTTGGGTTGAACGAAATCGGCACTTCGAAGATTCGATAATGACGCTTCAGCACTTTGGCGGTGAACTCGGGTTCGAAGTCGAAGCGCTTCGAGCGGAGGACCATCCCCTCCACCACTTTGCGGCGGAAGACCTTGTAGCCGGTCTCCATGTCGCTGAGGATGGTGTTGTACAGGATGTTGGTCATAAAGGTCAGCAATTTGTTGGCGACCATGTGCCAGTACATCGCCACCCGCCGCGGCCCGCCGAGGAAACGGGAGCCGTACACCACGTCCGCGAGACCCTCCTCGATGGGTTGGAGCAGGATGGGGTAGTCGCGTGGGTCGTACTCGAGGTCGGCATCCTGGATCAGGAGGATGTCGCCGGTGGCCGCGTCCAGTCCGGTGCGGACCGCCGCGCCCTTCCCCTGATTCTTCTCGTGCAGGATCACGCGCACTTTGTCCACGCCGTCCAGTTTGGACAGGATGTCGCGCGTCCCGTCCTGTGAGCCGTCGTCCACCACGACGATCTCGGATGCCTTTTGGGTGGATTTGACCCGCTTGAGAATTTCCTTGATATTCTCAACTTCGTTGTAAACCGGGATGATGACTGACAGTTTCATAGCAGGGATTATAAACGAAATTACAATGATGCTATAATCGCACTATCTTTGATCTATCCCTCGCGGGAGGTTTTGATGGCCTTATTAAGGAATGTAGAATCCCCTGATTTTTCCGGCGTACCGTTCTATCCTTCCGCTCTTGGCAGCGTGGACGATACCGGCCTTTCGCCGTTGTGGCTGCAAGACCTGACCCTGAAGGTCCTATATTTTCAGGGCTACATGAACGGCTTCAAGATCGCGGAAGAGATCGCCCTGCCGTTCGCGGGCATCACCGACCAGATCCTGCAATCCCTCAAAGCGGAAAAACTGATCGAGATCAAATCCTCGCAGGGCGGACTGGGCGAGGGCGCCTACACGTACGCCATCACCAGCGCGGGGATCGCGCGCGCCCGCGAGGCGCTGGAGCGCAGTCAATACGCGGGACCCGCGCCCGTGCCGTTCGACGTCTACAACGACGCCATCCGCCGCCAGAAAAGCGGACGGCTCACCGTCACCACGCGCACCATGCGGCAGATCCTCTCGCAACTCGTCATCTCCGAGACGACCTTCCAGCGCCTCGGCCCGGCCCTCAATTCCGGCACGTCCATCTTTCTGTACGGGCCTCCGGGCAACGGCAAGACCAGCATCGCCCGCGCCTTCGGCAACCTGGCCCTCGGCCAGACGATGTACATTCCCTACGCGCTCTACTTGGATGGACAGGTGATCAAAGTGTACGACGCCGTCAGTCATAAGACCGCGCCCGAGTCGGAGTCTTTGACCGGCGCGACCGGCGGCCTCCGTCCCGCCACGCGCCGCGACCCGCGCTGGGTCAAGGTCCGGCGGCCCTTTATCGTCGTTGGCGGGGAGTTGACGCTCGAAGGTCTCGACCTGGTCTTCGACGATACGCACAAATTCTACGAAGCCCCGTTCCAGGTGAAAGCCAACGGCGGCATTTTGCTGATTGACGACTTCGGCCGCCAGCAGGTCCGTCCGCGCGACCTGCTCAACCGCTGGATCGTCCCGCTCGAAAACCGCGTGGATTATCTGACCCTGCACACCGGGCGCAAGGTCGAGGTCCCCTTCGACGTGCTGGTGGTCTTCTCCACGAATCTCCCGCCGAAGGACCTGGTGGACGAGGCCTTCCTGCGCCGCCTGCGCCACAAGATCGAGATCGGCGATCCCTCTTTCAACGAATACCGCGAGATCTTCAAGCGCGTCGCGGCGGATAAAAAGATTCCCTACAACGATCATGGACTGGCCTACCTGTTGCAGGAGTGGTACGTGAAGCGCAACCGCAAACTGCGCGCCTCGCACCCGCGCGACATCTGCGACCAGATATTGGACATCGCCTCCTATCTCTCCGTCGAACCGGCCATGACGCGCGAAATGATAGACCGCGCCGCCCAGGCCTATTTTGTGGATCTGTAAATGTCCCGGCCCATCCTCCTCGGTCATCGCGGCGCGAAGAACTACGCGCCGGAAAACACTCTCGCCGCCTTTACCCTCGCGCTCGAACAGGGCGCCGACGGCGTGGAACTGGATGCCAAACTCAGCGCCGACGGGGTCGTCGTGGTCCATCACGATGCGATGCTGGACCGCACCACCGACGGAAAAGGCCCGCTGGCGCGGCATACGTTCGCCCAACTGCGCGAACTGGACGCGGGCAGTTTCTTCTCCGAAAAATTTCGCGGCGAGAAAATCCCCACGCTCGAAGAAGTGTTCGAGACCGTCGGCAAGCGCGCCGTCGTCAACGTGGAGTTGACCAATTACTCCACGCCGTTCGACCGTCTCGTGGAAATGGTCTGCGAACTCGTACGCCGCCACACGTTGCAAAAATCCGTCATCTTCTCCTCGTTCTTCGCGGGGAATCTTAAAAAAGCCGCGCGCTTCCTGCCCGAAGTCCCGCGCGGCCTGCTTACCCAGCCCGGCTTGCCGGGATTGTGGGGACGCTCCTTCGGATTCAATTTCGGCGATTACGCCGCCCTGCATCCCCATCTCGCCGACGTCACCGCGCAACAGGTGTACCGCGTCCACAAACTGGGACGCAAGATCAACGTGTGGACCGCGAACGCGGAGGACGACATCCGCCGCCTCGCCGCCTGGGGCGTGGACGGCATCATCACCGACGACCCGCCGCTCGCTGTCCGCGTCGCGCGAGGACCTTCGACATGATCCCGTCCGAGAGGCTCGACCAGGCCGACGCGCGCATCGCGCCGCACATCGTCCGCACGCCATTGACGCATGATGCGGCGCGCAATCTATATGTCAAGTGGGAGAATCGCCAGAAGACGGGATCGTTCAAAGCGCGCGGCGCGTTGAACAAAGTCTTGTCGCTCTCCGCCGACCAGCTCGCGCGGGGAATCGTCACCGCCTCGGCCGGCAATCACGGACAGGGCGCGGCGCTCGCGGGACAACTGACGGGCGCGCGCGTCGTCTGCTTTGTCTCGGAGGGCGCGGTCCCCGTCAAAGTGGACGCCATCCGCGCGCTCGGCGCGGAGATCGTGACGGTGGCGGGCGGCTATCCCGAGGCCGAAGCCGCGGGACGAAAATTCGCGGAAGAGAACCGCCAGACCTGGATTTCGCCGTACAACGACGAGCAGGTCATCGCGGGGCAGGGGACGATCGGTTTGGAATTGATTGCATCCCCTCTCTTTTCAGGCGAGGGGACGGAGGCGAGCTCCGCGACCATCCTTGTCCCCGTCAGCGGCGGCGGATTGATCGCGGGGATTGGCCTGGCGCTGGCGCGTCTCTCGCCGCGGCCGCGGCTGGTGGGAGTCCAACCCGAGACCGCGCCTTTCATGCACGGACTTTTTTATCGCGGTTCGCAGGCCGGCATCCCCGACCTGCCCTCGCTGGCGGACGGTTTGACCGGCGCGGTCGAAGCCGATTCGATCACCATCCCGCTGGCGAGAAAACTTGTGGACGAGATCGTCCTGGTCTCCGAGGAGGAGATCGCCCGCGCGGCCGCGTTTGCCTTTTACGAATATGGCGAGGTCGTCGAGCCTTCGGGCGCGGTCGCGATTGCCGCGGCGCTGCGAACTGTGGAGCGGAATGATGTTTTGCTCGGTCGCGATTCGGGGGGACGGCATCCCGTCCAGGTGGCGATCGTCTCGGGCGGCAACGTCCAGCCCGAAGTCCACGCGGGAATCGCGGCCGGGTACGCGCGGGAGGCGCAGGGATGAAGCGTCTCGTCTGGGCCGCGTTCGTCGTCGTGTGGCTGGCCGGCTCCCTCCAGCCCGTCCACGCGCAGACGCCGCGTCCGCCGGCGCAAGTGACCCGCCTGCTCAACGGCATGACGCCCGAGGAGCGCGTGGGACAGTTGTTCCTGGCGACGTTCCGCGGCGCGCAGGCGGAGGACGATTCGGAGATCGTGGACCTGATCGAAAATTTTCACGTTGGCGGCGTGATCCTGCTGGCTTCCAACGACAACTTCACCGCCGCGCCCAATACGCTGACCGATGCCCATCAGTTGATCGCCCGTTTGCAGGACGTGGAGCGGCAGGCCTCCACAGTCCAGACCTTGAATTCAAAAACGGGACAACTGGTCACGCCCGCGTATGTGCCGCTCTGGGTTGGGATCGCGCAGGAGGGCAACGGCGCGCCGACCGACCAGATCATCAACGGCCTGACGCCCCTGCCCTCCGAGATGGCGCTGGGCGCCACCTGGCAGCCCGCGCTGGCCGAACAGGCAGGCGCGGTCGCCGGGCAGGAATTGTCCGCGCTGGGGTTTAACCTGTTCCTGGGCCCCTCGTTGGACGTGCTGGACCAGCCCTCCCCGGCCTCCAGCGGCGATTTAGGGACGCGCGTCTTCGGCGGCGACCCGTTTTGGGTGGGCGAGATGGGACGGGCCTACATCCGCGGCCTGCACACCGGCAGCGCCAATCGGATGCTGGTGGTCAGTAAGCACTTCCCCGGGCGCGGCAGCACCGACCGCCTGCCCGAAGAGGAAGTGTCCACCGTCCGCAAGTCGCTGGAGCAGCTCAAGCAGATTGAATTGGCGCCGTTCTTCGCGGTGACGGGGAACGCGCCCGACGCGGCCTCCTCCGCCGACGGCCTGCTCGTCTCGCACATCCGCTACCAGGGCTTCCAGGGCAACATCCGCGCCACCACGCGTCCGGTCAGTTTCGACGCGCAGGCGCTGGATGAAATTTTGAAACTCCCGCAATTTTCCGCCTGGCGCGACGCGGGCGGACTCATCGTCAGCGACGACCTGGGCAGCCGGGCCGTGCGCAACTTCTACGCGCCGGGCGATTCGGCTTTTAGTTCCCGTTTGATCGTCCGCGATGCGTTAATGGCCGGCAACGACCTGCTCTACCTCGGCAATATCTACACCGCCGATCCCGAAGATCACAACGCCACAGTGGAAAAGATCCTGGCCTATTTTGTCCAGCGCTATGTGGACGACGCCGCCTTTGCTCAGCGCGTCGACGCGGCGGCGGAGCGGATTCTCACGCGCAAACTCGCCCTCTACGGCGGCTTCGACAGCGCCTCCGTCACGCCCGACGCGGACGGGCTGGCCGCGATCGGCGCCTCGAATCAGACGACCCTCCAGGTGGCCAGTCAGGCCGCCAGTCTGATCAGCCCCGACCGCCAGGAACTGGACAGCGTTCTGCCCGAGCCGCCCGCTTCGAGCGAATACGTCGTGTTCCTCACCGACTCGAGTCTTGCCAGGCAATGCAGCGCCTGCCTCGACCAGCCCATGCTGGACGCCGGGGCTTTGCAGGCGGCGGCGCTGCGGCTGTATGGGCCGAGCGTGGGCGGACAGGCATTCGCCAGCCGGTTGAGTTCGTTTTCGTTCGCCGACCTCGCCAACCTGATGCGCGGCCTCCCGCCCGAAAACATGGAATCCAACCTGCGCCGCGCCAACTGGGTGGTCGTCTCCATGACCGACGCCTCGGCGGGCCAACCGCAATTGATCAGCCGCTTCCTCGCCGAGAGGCAGGACCTGCTCCGTTCCAAAAAAGTCGTCCTGTTTTCGTTCGGCGCGCCCTACTACTTTGATTCCACCGACATTACCAAGATGACCGCCGTTTTTGCGCTATATAGCAAAACCCCCGCGTTTGTGGACGCGGCCGCGCGCATCCTCTACCGCGAACTGCCGCTGAGCGGACACTCCCCCGTCTCCATCCCAGGGACGGGGTATGAACTGATCTCCGTCACCGCTCCCGACCCGGACCAGGTCATCCCGCTCTCCCTGGACCTCCCGACGACTCCCGCCGCCCCGGCCGATCCCTCGTTGACGCCGGAGCCGACGGCCATCCCCTCCTTTAACCTGGGCGACACCGTCCGCGTCCGCGCCGGGACGATCCTCGACCATAACGGCAACCCCGTCCCGGATAACACTGTGGTGCGTTTTTCCATTTCCATCAGCGGCGAAAACGGTCCCGTCCAACAGCAACAGGACGCCACGACTACAGGCGGCGTGGCGAACACATCTTTCCGAATTGATAAGCCCGGCGTGATGGAGGTGCGCGCTTCGAGCGAGCCGGCTTCCATCTCCCAGGTTTTGCAGTTGAACGTAAAAGAGAACGCGGCCGCGGTGGTCACCGTCATCGTCCCCGCGCCTTCCGAGACGGTTATGCCGACCGCCACCGCCACGCCTTCCCCCCCGGAGAACGACTTCGTCACGCTGGAAGGCCAGCCGCGGTTTGCCGGCTGGATGTTGACCCTCTTTGTGTTGGGCGGCGGCGCGCTCCTGGCCTGGTGGGTGGGAGGCATTTGGGGAATGCCGCGCTGGAGCCTGCGATGGGCGTTGTGCGCGCTGGTGGGCGGCTTGCTGGCGTACAACTACCTGGCCTTCGGCCTGCCCGGTTCGGCGAAGTTGCTCCAGGCAGGCGGCGGCGGCGCGCTGGTTGGACTGACTCTGGTGGGGGAAATATTGGGCGCGCTGTGCGCGTGGCTGTGGATGCAGAGACGGTGATTTTAGCGCATCAACGTGGCAATCAGGCTGAGCAGCAACAGTCCCACGCCGCCCCAGATCAGGATCGAATCGATGGGTTGGAAGTGAAAATCAATGCTGGCGGTTGTCGAGCGGATCGGGCCGAGCGGCCCGGTCGGCGTCTCGCGTGAACCGAAGATGTAGCCGCGGAATTCCTCCGCGTTTTGCGGCCGTTCGTCGGGATGAAGCGTCATGGCGCGCAGGACGGCGCGTTCGACGCGCAGGCTGATCTCGGGGTTGATCTGACGGGGCGCGACCAGCCGCGTCGGGTCGAGGAAGCGGATGCGGGCCTCGGCCGGCGGTTCGTTCGTCAACAGGTGGTAGAGCGTCGCGCCGAAGGCGTAGATGTCGGAGCGCGCGTCGGTGTGGGCGCTGTCGCCGCCGTATTGTTCGAGCGGGGTGTAGAGCGCGGTGCCTTGTCCCTGGATGACCGTGATGGTGACCTCGTCGGGCGCCAGCACTTTGACGAGGCCGAAGTCCACGAGTTTGACGAGTCCGCCGGGCGTCAATTTAAGGTTGCTGGGTTTGATGTCGCGGTGGACGATGGGCGGTTCCTGGCTGTGCAGGTAGGTCAGCGCGTCGGCGATCTGGCCGGCCCAATTGAGGACGGTCGCTTCGGGCAGGAATTGTTTTTTTCGGCGCGCCTCGAGCATGAGGGCGCGCAGGTCGCTGCCCGGCACGTAATCCATCACGAGATAATCGCGCTCGCCGATGGAAAAATAGTCGGAGACCTTGGGCAGGTTTTGGTGATCCAGGCGCGCCAACACAGTGGCCTCGCGCTGGAACTGTTCGCGGGCCTCCTGTAAAATGTGTTCGGGAAGGGCGCGGTCGTATTCGACTTCCTTGAGAGCGCAAAGACGGCCCTCGAGCCGCAGATCGTCGGCAAGATGGATGCTGCCCATGCCGCCCTGACCGATGCGTTCACGGATTTTATAGCGGCCGCGCAAGACCTCCCCGGGATTTGCCGGGAGGGACATAAGAAGGACTCCGAAGCGGAATGTGCAGGAATCTTGTTTCGGCGTGGTTCTGCACAGAAACGCTCTTTTCTGCTATATTATAAACGCCTTTGAGATTTTCTCCATTTCAACTGCCGGGCGATATTTTGCCGGTCGTTGAAAATGAATTTCATTTTTCATGGATTTGTTGATGTCGGAAAAAACGGACGAATTTCCCCTCTTGATCGCGCAGGAAGGCCCCTTGAAGGGACAGCGCTGGTCCATTTCGCGCACGCTCGTGCTGGGACGCGAACATTCCTGCGACGTGATCATCGCGGACCGGCAGGTGTCGCGCTTCCACGCGCGCCTCACCCCCACTCCCGAAGGCGTGATGCTCGAAGACATGGGGAGCAAGAACGGGACGCATCGCAACGGCGAGGAACTATCCGCGCCGGTGATATTACAGGACGGGGACGCGATCCAGGTTTCGCTGGCGCAGGAATTTACCTTCCTCACCTCCGATTCGACCATGCCGCTGGGCGAGGGCGCGGGCCGGCCCGGCCGCCTGGTGATGGAACTGCGTTCCCGGCGCGTTTGGGTGAACCAGCAGCAGGTGGCGCCTCCGCTTTCGGCCCAGCAATTCAAGTTGTTATGGATGCTCTACGAAAAACAGGGACAAGTCATCAATCGCGCCGACCTGGTGACGGCGGTGTGGGGCGAGGAACAATCGGTCGGCGTCTCAGACCAGGCGCTGGACGCGCTCATCCGCCGCCTGCGCGACCGTCTCGCCGCGCTCGACCGAAAACACCGTTACATCGACACCGTGCGCGGCCACGGGGTAAGGCTGGATAATCCCCCGGCGTAAAACGTAAAAACCAGGCCTCCTGCAGAGACCTGGTTCTTTTATTTTGTCCATTCCTCTTTTTTGATCTTCCGCAGATCTTCCAGGCGAATCTGCGCGATCTGGTCGGGACGGCCTTTACGCGTGTACGTTTTGTATTTGGCCTCCCGCGCCGACTCTACCCTCGCTGCGCGATCCACCGCGCGGCGGACGAATTGATACAGGTCGTGGCGGTCAATGACGAGGAACGAGTCCGCCGTTTCGAAGGCGATCCAGTTGGCCTTGCCAAATAACCAGCCGGCTTCGCCTCTGACGTTTCGGAACTCGATCCAGACCCATTCGGGATTCAACCTCTCGTCGCTGCGGCTCTCCCGCTTCATGGCCTTAACTTCCACTTTGCGCGCGTAACCGTCTTTACGAATCTCGAAATCCCAATGCTCATGGATGTCCGCTTCCTTCGGCGCGGGCGTGACGGTCCAGCCGCGTGAACGCGCAGCGGCGGCAAACAGGTCTTCCGCGCGGCGGCCAAGTTGGAAGGAATCGCGATGGGCGGGCATGGACTTTGTTATATCTCTTTGTTCTCTTTCAAGAGTGCGCCAATCTCGTTAAGCGCCTGAGAAAGTGTTCTTAACTTCTTTTTGTACACGGATTTGACGGATTGTACGGACAAACGCGGATTTTTTTAATGGTTCTATCCGCGAGAATCCGTAAAATCCGCGTACTTAAGAAACAGTCTCTGAGACAATGTCGGTTCTGCAATAAGCCCAGCATCGAAGCAAACCGTTATAGTCGTCCGATGCCAGGCTGGTGAGTTGACCTTGAATGTCTGCACCTTTGATTCGGCGGGCGCGGGCGTTCGCGAAGGAATCCATGCGCCTATTTTACACGATGACCTTCGGGTACTTGCCTTCGGCATTCGATAGTGATAAACTTTGGCCGGCATGCAAAAACTTGCGCTTGTTGTCTCGCCGCAAAGCAGTTTTGGCGCTTTATTGCGTTCCAGTCTCGAAGAGACTGGCCGTTTTCGCGTATTCATTGCCGCCGACGAGCCGACGGCGCTCACCCAACTCAAAAACGAAAATTGCGAGATGGCTTTTCTGGACGTGGACTTGGGGATGGAAGCCGTCCTGGAGATTGGACGCGCCCTGCGCGCGGCCCGCGCCGACGTTGAACTGATCGTCATCTCGGACGAGACCCTGCCGCCCGCGCTGGATCCACTCCGCCCGTGGAGGCTCCTCCGTAAACCGTTTTACCTGCCCGAACTGCTGGAAATGCTCGGCGTGGATTCTCCCGAGGAGTTGCCTGTGGACTTCGAAATGCCTGTCTCGACGCCCCAACCTCCCGAACTCGTATGGCTGGAGGACGTCAACAAAGCCGCCCAACGGCTGACGCGCCTCACGCTCGAATCCTCGGCGCAGGCCGCCCTCATCACGCGCGGCCGAAAGTTGTGGGCCTACGCCGGCGGACTTTCTCAGGAGACCGCCAACGAACTCGTCCGCATCGTCTCGCGCAACTGGGATGAGCAGCAGGGCGGCGACCTGCTCCGTTTTGCGCGGCTCGAAACCACCCGCGCCGAACACATGCTGTACGCCACTACTTTGTCCGAAGGAGTGGCGCTGGCGCTGGTCTTCGACGCCGAGACGCCCTTCGGCACCATTCGCTCTCAGGCCAGCGCGCTGGCGCGTTCGCTCGCCGTCGAGCGAACCGGCCCCGTCCCGCCGTTCACGCCCGAATTGATCGCCCGGCCCCGCCCGGCGCCCCCGCTCACAGCGGAGGAGGACGAGTTGGAAGGCCCGTCCATCTCCGAGATTCTGAGCGACATCCCCTCGCCGCTTCCCGCCCGGCGCGCTTCGTTGCAGGTCGAAGCGCCTGTCGAAACTCCCCTCGAATCCCCCCTCGTGTCCAAACCGACGACTAAACCGATCGCGATCAATCCTTCCGCGCTGGAGACGCGTCCCTCCACGCCGCTCGCCGAGACCCGCGTCATCAGCCGCGAGTCGTCGCCGGCCATTCGCCTGAGCGACGCGACCACCGATGAGACCGTGAAACACGAGATCGAAGAATTGGACGTGACCGCGCCGTCGAAGGTGAAGCGGCCGCTCACGCCGGTCCGCCCGCCGCAGCCCGGCGAATTGGACGAAACGAAGCCGCACTCGATCACCGAAGTGGCCGGGCGCGCCGCCCTGGACCCCGTCTCTCTGGGACTCTATCATCTCAACTACGCCTGTTTGATGGTGCCGCGCTTCAGTTCCCACTTTCTGACCGGCGACGTCGCCGCGAATTTGGGCGAATGGCTCCCGCAGATCTGCATCGCGTTTGGCTGGCGCCTGGAATTTCAGGCCGTGCGTCCCGAATACGTGCAGTGGGTGGTGAGCGTGCCGCCGAACACTTCGCCGGGCTATCTCATGCGCATCATGCGCCAGCAGACCTCGGAGAAAATCTTCTCGGATTTCCCGCGCTTGAAACGAGAAAACCCCTCGGGCGATTTTTGGGCGCCTGGATACCTCATCATGGGAGGCTCCCAACCGCACCCGTCGCAGCTTGTCAAGGACTATATCAAACGGACGCGCCAGCAACAAGGCGATTCCCAGCCGCGTCTGTAGAAGCGGCTATCTTGCCTGTGCGCGGCGCAGGGCGCGAGGACGGCCTCCCCGCGCTCTGCGTTTTTTTTTGTTAAGATAGACACGTCCATACGGAACACGCAATACAAACTGAAAACCGATCGCTGATAACTGATCACTGGACTAACCCATGCCTCCTACGCTTTATCTCATAGACGGACACGCCCTCGCCTACCGCATGTACTTTGCCCTCACCGCGGGCGGCGCGGGCAGCCAGCGCTGGCAGACCTCCAAAGGCGAGCCCACCGCGGGGACGTACGGCTTCGCGCGCGAACTCGTCCGCATCCTCGAGCAAGAACGTCCCGAATACCTCGCGGTCGCGTTCGACACGGGCAAGACCTTCCGCGACAAACTTTATCCCGAATACAAAGCCACCCGCGAAAAAATGCCCGACGACCTGCGCGTGCAGATCGAGCGTATCCGCCAGATCGTGGACGCCTTCAACATCCCGCGCTTGGAAGTGGAAGGCTACGAAGCGGACGACGTCCTCGGCACGGTCGCGCGTCAGGCCGCGAAAGAGGGCCTCGGCGTCAAGATCATCACGGGCGACCGCGACCTCCTCCAACTCGTGGGCGACCGCGTCGCCGTCTACATGGCGGGCGACGACAAAACCTACATCACGCCCGCGGACGTGCAGGCCAGCAAATTCGGCGTCCGCCCCGAGCAGGTGGTGGACTACAAAGCCATCGTTGGCGACGCGTCCGACAACATCCCCGGCGTGCCGGGCGTGGGCGAAAAGACCGCGCTCGGTCTGCTGACGAAATTCAAGACGCTCGACGAAATCTATTCCCATCTCGACGAAGTGGAAAACCGCTGGCGGACTAAACTGGAGGCGGGACGCGACTCCGCCTACCTCAGCCGCGATCTGGCGACCATCCGCACCGACCTCCCGATCAAGCTGGACCTCGAACGGGCGCGCGCCCACGACTTCGACGCCGCGGCTGTGACCGCGCTGCTCGGCGAACTGGAGTTCAAGTCGCTGGTGAACAAGGTCGCGGCGCTGACGGGCGCTCCGTCCGCCGCGCCCGCGAAAGGTCAGGGAAGGGGCGAGGGACAGATGTCGCTGTTCGAGTCGCCGGCCGCGTTCGCCGCGTCGCCGCGAGTCGAATCGTCCATCGCAGTCCGCGTGGTGGACACGCGCGAGAAACTGGCTGAGTTGGTCAGGGAGTTGAACGCGGCGAAGGTCATCGCCTTCGATGCCGAAACCACGTCCACCGAGGAGATGCGGGCGGAGATCGTCGGGATCTCGCTGGCGGTCAAAGACGGCGAGGGGATTTATATTCCGGTCGGCCATCGCATCGGACAAAATCTCCCGCTCGAAGATGTGATCGAAGCGCTGCGGGCGCCGATGACGAACCCGAAGATCGGGAAGGTGGCGCATCACGCCAAGTATGATTTCATTGTGCTGGCGCGGCACGGACTGCGCGTGGCGCCGTTGACGTACGACACGATGCTGGCCGAGTTCATCGTTGACCCGTCCTCGCGCAATATGGGACTGAAGAATCTCGCCTTCGCGCGCCTGGGCGCAGAGATGACGCATATCGAAGAGTTGATTGGCAAAGGCAAGAAACAGATCAGCATGGCGGATGTGTCGGTGGACGCGGCCGCGCCCTACGCGGCCGCGGACGCCGAGTCCACGCTGCGGCTGCTGCCGGTGATGCAGGCCGAGGTGAAGCGCGTCCACGGCGAGAAATTGATGGACGAAATTGACCTGCCGTTGACGACCGTGCTGGCGGATATGGAGATGACGGGCGTCTTGCTCGACCTGCCGTTCTTTGGAAAAATGTCGGGCGAGTTGACGGCGCGGCTGGGGCAAATTGAAAACGATGTTTATACTGCGGTTGGCAAGCCGTTCAATATCAATTCCACACAGCAACTTTCGGATGTGTTGTTCAACAGACTGGGTTTGAAGCCCGAGGCTTCCTGGAAAACTGCCAGCGGATTTTATTCCACCAACGCGGAAGTGTTGGACGCGTTGAGCGGGCAACATCCTGTTGTGGATTTGGTCATCGAGCAGCGCGAACTCTCGAAGTTGAAATCCACCTACGTGGACGCGCTGCCCCTCGCCGTGGATCCGCAGACGGGACGCGTCCACACTTCGTACAGCCAGATCGGCGCGGTGACGGGACGACTCTCGTCGAATAATCCGAATCTGCAAAATATCCCGATTCGGAGCGAACTCGGCCGCCGCGTCCGCAACGGATTCATCGCGGGGAAGGGCAACGTCCTGCTCTCGGTGGATTACTCGCAGATCGAGTTGCGCATCGTGGCGCACATGGCGCAGGACGAGGCCATGCTGGCCGCCTTCCGCGCCGGGCAGGACATCCACGCGACGACGGCCGCGGCGATCTACAATATCCCGCTCGCGAATGTGACGAAGGACCAGCGCCGTCATGCCAAGGCGGTCAACTTCGGGTTGATCTATGGCATGTCGGCTTTTGGGTTGACGCGCTCCACGGAGTT